>Ga0307518_10000236_pt1 | contig 41725 bp, 50 predicted proteins | sample 25_EM_MG_FD_203889 | JGI IMG/M metagenome (GOLD analysis project Ga0307518, IMG submission 203889) | Populus trichocarpa ectomycorrhiza microbial communities from riparian zone in the Pacific Northwest, United States - 25_EM | ecosystem: Host-associated > Plants > Roots > Unclassified | place... | reverse complement strand
AATGAAGACAGCGCCGACACCCGATTGGTTTTAAATCTGCGACTTCTTCGGCCCCCTACGGGGAAATGTAAAAGCACAGGTATATACTTTATGCCGTTTGTTCGTAACGCGCGTAATCAATTCATGGGCTCGGTAAGGCAAGAAGGTACTATGATATCAAAGCTTAAAGTACAGCATCCATAGCACTTGGCACCCCATTCATTTCACCCACTGCGTCCTCACCAGCATGAGCTCGGCGCCCTCTCCCTTCGAAAGCCCCTCTAAAAAGGTCGCAAATGACATCCAGGCAGATGATGGTACGGCGAGCATGGAGAAGACAGAACTGTACAACGCCCATGTCGACGTATCTGGCGTAGACGAGCGCAAGCTGATTCGCAAGGTTGATATGCGAACGATCCCCTGGTTGACCTTCCTTTATCTGCTTTGCTTCTTGGACCGTACAAGCATCGGGAATGCCAAAGTACTGCTGCAATGAACCCACTGTCCAACACTCACGACTGACCCGTCTAATCAGCTGTACAACATGGAGCAAGACCTTCATCTGACCGATAGCCAATATCTTGTCTGCCTAACGATATTCTTCGTATCGTATTCTCTCTTCGAGGCGGGTCCCAATTCGCTTCCTCGGCAGGTAGGATGAACTGAGGTGAAATACACAGGTCCCCGCAAACATCGTGTTAAAGCGCCTCCGCCCTTCGATCTGGTTTTCCACCATCATGGTCGGGTGGGGCATCATGATGGTATCCTTGCCACGTTTTCTTCTGATCGCAATATGACCTAAAATAGCCTTCTAACCCCTCTAGACCCTTCAAGGATTAGTGCAAAACTTCGGCGGCTTGATGGGTTAGTGCTCCTTGTTCGCTGCCAGTTATAAATCCTGAAACAGGTTAGGGATGCGATGGCTCCTTGGAGTGATGGAAGCCGGCTTTTTCCCCGGCGTCAGCTATTATCTATCCTGGTACGTAAGCGCTTGGCATTGCAGTTGTGATGTCGACTCTCTCGTATGTAGCTGGTACAAACACTCGGAATACGGCATTCGGATTGCGGTATTCTTCTCCGGCGCAACTGTTTCAGGGGCATTTGGAGGGCTTCTCGCGGTAAGTAGTCATTCTCCCCCTGACGAGGTAACATTGTCATCATCGTTACCGGAAGGCGGCAATATCGAATATGGATGGCGTAGGTGGTAAACCTGCATGGGCGTGGATCTTCATTTTGGAAGGTTTGATAACCGTGGTAGCGGGCGCCGTGTCTCCTTGGATTATTGTCGACTTCCCCGATAATGCGACATTTCTGACCGAGACGGAGCGCACTGTGGTTATCCGTCGGTTACAAAGTGACAACCAGTTCAGTGCAGTGGGAGAGAAGCTCAGGTGCAAAGATATTAAGAAGAGTTTCACTGAGTGGAAGACATACATTGGAAGTGAGTTCTGGTTCCTGTCCTATTAATGAAATGATGAACATCAAGTCGGCGTTTAGTGTGTGTATTTGGAGCTGTCACTATGCCGGTGTATGCACTCGCTCTGTTCCTCCCGAGCATCATCAAAGAGGTGAGACGCTGAGACCAATAGCCAGAATGTTACTCATTTACACACAGCTCGGTACACCACATCCCTTCAGACTCTAGACACTCTTAAGTTGACTTTTTTTTTGCAGGGTACAAGGCTACTCCTGCGAACTTGCTGACTATCCCGGTGTATGTTGCCGCATGTATGTTCACTTGCATCTTCGGCGTCCTGGGGGACCGATATAAATGCCGTGGGCTGTTCAATCTGTGCGTCAGGATATTTCTCGCTCAGTTTGTATTAAACACTTGCAATGCGTAGCATATGTCTTCCCATTGGTGAGTAGATCACTGGCTCTTGTTTGTATGCTTATCGGCTGAGATGGTATTATACAGCTGTCATCGGGTTTATCATCCTTCTCGCGTCTCGCGATGCAAAGCTATCATATTTCGCGGTATTCTTAGCTGCTTGGTGAGCAGACACATCTTTTTCATACTATTGTCATCCCTGATATGCACTGACTGTGCAGTGGCGTTTTTCCATGTGTCTGTGAGTTCAATAGATTTCAGCGACCAGTTCTCTACTGACGTTGGCAACATCAGCCAACATTGTGTCAGTGAATTGCCGGGGAGGAGAGTACTTGACTGACCCGTAGGTGTAGGTCGTGGGTAGCAAATAACGTCGAAGGCTCGTCCAAGCGCAGTGTGGCACTTGCGATGACCGTTACCTGGTGAGTATGGAGGCAATCCGAATTTTCCGGGCTGATGCACTTTCACAGGGGCAATGTTCAGGGAATAGTTAGCTCCAACATTTACCGTGCGAACCAAACACCATGGTATCCGATTGGACATGGTATCGCGTTGATGTATGTTATACTGGGGATTATTGGGACGGTGATCCTGCATTACATACTGAAGAGGGAAAATGCTCGTCGAGATCGAGGTGAGCGGGATGAGATTATTCATGGGCAAGAGGGCGGACATGCTACAAATGGATGCTTTGGGAGCGTTGAGGAAGCGAAGAGGGAAAAGGGGGATGAATGGAGTGGATATCGGTACACACTCTGACATCGACGGGGCGGGGACCATACACAGCCAGTCGTCATCACTTTTTCTCGGAGTCTGTAGGCATCCTATTTGTATTTCTATCTTGTCGCGCCCTTCACTGTTATCTGTACATGTATTTGGTATCGTAGGCTCGTGGCGATTGCCATACCTATTCGCGGTTATATGTCTCGTTTTCGAGCTCGAGTGTCCTCAATCAGATATGTTCCTACATAAATTTCATTTTATAAAGTTTGAACTCGGATTTATAAAGTTTCTGTGTAAGCAAGCTGAATCTTCCAATTCCTGATCAATACTCTCAACCATCTTCCGACCAGACGGCTGTGGTGACCCAGTAAGTGCCCGCCCAGGCAGTTTGACGAGGTTTCCACGAGCATAGACTTACTGCGGAAGGTCCCCACCGTAGAAGCATGATGTGGACACAATAGGACACGATCTACTATGATCTCGATCAACTAGTGTAGGCATCACTGGGCATCATCGCACACAAACTCATCATCCACCCTCGGGAGAGGCGCAGTATTCTTGAAATGGATGCAGTCGTCCTGTGCAGGGAACCCATACGGTTGCAGAGGCACAGGTGAATACACCATTCGAGTCGTTCGTAACAGCACGCACATAAACTCGGATAAGATATGAAGTACAGTATCCTTCAAGTTGGTATGGATCTATACCGGCATCCCATTCATTTCACTCATGACCTCACCAAGATGAGCAGGTTGGCGCCCCCTCCACTTGAAAGCTCTACTAAAAAGGTCGTTCATGTCATCCAGGAATTGATGGTACAGCGAAGATGCATAAGATAAAACCTTACAACGCTCGTGTCGACGTATCTGCCGTGGACGAGCACAAGCTGATTTCAAAGGTCGATATGCGGCCGATCACCTTTCTATACCTGCTCTACTTCTTGGACTGTTCAAGCATTGGAAATGCGAGAGTACTATTGGGATGAACCTGGTGTCCAACATTCACAATTGGCCGATTTATTAGCTGTGCAACAGTTGGAAAAGGACCTTCATTTTGCTGATAATCAATACCTCGTATGCCTAACGATATTCTACGTATCGTACTCTCTCCTTGAGGCAAGTTCGTATTTGGTTCTTTGTCGGACGGGACGACTGAGGCGAGAAATAGGTCCCCTCAACTGTCATGCTAAAGCGCCTCCGGCCTTCCATCTGGTTTTCCATCATGGTCTGGGGCATCAGGCCTTCAGGTACCATACCCCGCCACGTTTTCTCCCATCGGGGTAATGTAGACCTTTATCCCCTCTACTAGGCCCTTCGAGGACTAGTAGGCACTTGCAAAACTTCGGCGGCTTGAGTCCTTATCTGATTCCAGTTATGAATTCCAAAACAGGCTGGCGATGGGACGTAAAGTTGGCTTTTCCCCGGCTGGCAGCTATATTATCTTTCCTGGTAGGTAAGCAGATGGCACTTCAATTGGTTGGCATGATATCGACGCTCTCATTTATAGCTAGTACTAGACTTCCGAGTACGGTATTCGTGTCAAGATATTCTTCTTCGCTGCAATTGTTTGGGGGGATTTTGGGGGCTTCTCACGAGTAGTCTTCTCCCGCGACGAAGTAACATTGACCTCGTGGTTATCGGAAGGCAGCAATATCGAATATGGATGGCGTATGTAGGTGGTAAACCTGCACGGGCGTGGATCTCCATTCAGAAGGTGACCGTCGTAGTGGACGCTGTGGCCCTTGAATTGTCAACTTCCTCGATATTGCGACATTTTGGACAGAGGTACAGTGGTAATCCGTCGGCTACTCTCTTCAGATTCTAAACATTATAAGCTGACTGTCCCGGTATGTTGCCACATGTATATTCACTTGCGTCGTCGGTGTCATAGACGCGGTGAGTTATTTCATTTGTAAGGACGTTTCTCGCTCAGGTTGCATTAAAACCTGCCTTGCGTAGCATGTCTACCTGTCAGTGCATAGATCGCCAGAATCCGGTCTTGTTCGGGTGTTTATCGACAGGTATGGCACTATTCAGCTACCATCAGGTTTATCATCCTTCTCACGTCTCGCGATGCAAAGCTATCATATTTGTTAGCTGCCTGGTGAGCAGATGGTGTTTAATACCACTGTCGGTTTCTGATATGCACTGACTGTACAGTGGCATTTTTCCATGTATCTGTGAGTTTAGTAGACTTCAGCAGCCAATTCTTCACTGACGCTGAGAACATGTGTCAGTGAATTACCGAGGAGGAGAGCACTTGACTGACCGGCGTGGGTAGCAAATAACGTTGAAGGCTTGCGATGACCATTACCTCGTGAGGATAGGGGTAGTCCGATTTTTTTTTCTTCGGGTTCATGCACTTTCGCAGAAGCAACATTCAGGGAACAGTGGGTTCCAACATTTACTGTATCAAACACCGTGGTACGTGGTATCCACGTATTGTATGTTATACTAGCGATTATTGGGACGGTGATCCTGCAGTGCATACTGGAGAGAGCCAAGATCGGGGTGGGGATGAGAATATGAATCGGCGGAATAGTGCGACACTTTTGGGAGCATAGAGGGAGCAAAGAGGGGGAAGGTAATGCACTCAGTGGGCATCGGTGCACACTGACATGGACGGCGACAACGCGGAGATAGCCAGTAGCGGTGTCGCTCCTGCCCTAAATTACGTCCGGTTAAATATGTTCCTACGTTTGTTTCCCCTCTTATGCGTATACCCTCTCTCGCTTCCTTTCTATTACCCGTGTGTTATTAGCCACCTCACTAAAAATGGGTCGTCCTCTCTTTTCAAAAGCATTCCAGTCCACTCCCGTTGTCAGAGAACCCACACCCCCCTGTCCCTACGAAAAATGGTCTTATATCAATGCATTCGACCCCGACTCAGACGAGTTCTTTGACAATGAACATGCAGTCTATGAGGACTTCGTAGACCCGATAGACACCACCACTCATTCGGAGGAGGACGAGGACGAGGATGAGGAGAGGGATGTGTTGGTAGTCAGGTTGGGCACAATCGATGCCTCCCCCACTTCCAGCCTAAGCAGCCTCAGTGACAGGTCCAGTCCTATGGCGGTCGACGCCGAAGATCCTGCACATCTAGTCTTGGATGATTTGCATGATCTCAGACAAATGGAGGACACTGAATCGGGATTGAGGTGGGAGCAAGTCCACCCTCAGCCAGACTCCCGTCAGCGGGATGTATTGCCCTCGGTGTATCGTGCATCGCCTCTCTCGCGTTCCAGAGGTTCTGTCATTCCCCGTGATCAAATCGACCAAGTCGACCCCAGCGAAGCTATTGCGATACCTCCCCCAAGCGCACCCATTCCTGTGCCAATCGTGCGCTCTCCCCGCACCACTTCCATCGATGAGCGCACCCCCTTCTCTCCGGTTACCCACATCATCCCATCCCCACCACCCACCACTACCCCGCGGCTCTATTCCTGGGCTCGCAGCCAAGCCCCACTATCTCCCGGCAGCCCTTTCACTAATCCCAATGCTCGTACCTCCTACACCCATCTTTCCCCCACCCTCATTCGCGTCCGAGACGTCATTTTCTAGTCAAGTGCTGGTGCTTGCCACGACATACTAGAGTTCATTTTCACCTGTTTATTCGTGGTTCTTTACTTCCAGGGTTTTTGGCACTCGTTTCGTGAATCATATCTGCTGTGCACATCTAATTGCTCACTTATGCTCTATATACAATGTCCGCAGAGACCTACACATACTTTGCCTGTACCATCGTGTCCTCAGTATAGTGGGCAGTGATCAGATTAGCTGTGCGTCAATCTCATCCACGTTCCATTCCTGTATTCCCCCGATCATCTCCAGCGAGCGTCCCATTTCCCAATACTCTGCCCTGCCATCCACGTGTCCTTGGTCAGAACCAAGCAAACCGTGTCTTCTGCATCAAGATTTGGCACCCTAGGCGGCGCGTCTTTCATCTCGGCGCCGGAATGCGGAGGAATGTACGAAATAGGGGTCATCGGATTCGAGTGCATGGTCACGGAGATGAAAGAACTCTTGTCGGGCGGACACGCCGTGACGAGTGACCTGGCGTCGCACGTTATTTCAGTGAGCGGTCCGTCAACTATGCAAGTAAAGCCTACGTTGCAGTTGTAAGCATCGACTGCACAAATGCACTGCCCATCAAACCTGTCCAGCGTAGATGGGTCAGGTCTCCGACACTGGATGGTGTCGGTGCATCGTATATGGCCACATATGGATCGACGCGATCGTTAGCCTTGAGCCTTTGTGCCACTCACTTAGCTTCTACGCTTCGTTCATGATCGGCGTAAGCATTACCTTTGAGCACCAAGGCATGCCATACCGACCCATTCGAATAGTTCACTGACTCTCTCCTCCCATTCTTCCTTGCTCTCCTCTTTGGATCTTGCAAGCTCTGGGACCGGGATGAACACGTCCGCGAACTGTCGGACCTGATACTTGACCTCGTTCATTGTGCCCATCGACAATCCTTTTGAGTCGAAATTAGTGGCACGGAATCTTGGATTAACAGAAGAAGTCGACGCACCTCCGCCAACAAATGCCATCTCCCACTTCCCGTACCCAGACCGAGCCCGATCTTCGTCCCATGTTTTGAGCGCCGCCTTTTGTCTTGCACGCATGGCGACGCCCTGCGTTTCTTTCCGAAGTGGGATCTTGATAACTGTACTAGTAGTAAACATGGTTAACTCTCTGGCCATACTAGGCCCCTACAGACAAAGGATCGATTGCGTACCATGCAGTTCCTGACATCTTTTGAAAGGAAGTTTCTTACCGACGAGTCCGAGCCGTTCGTATGGCTGTTTTGATAGGCAGAGCGTTAGGATACCGCGAGGATCGATGCACCAGGTGTCATCGGGATCAGATTTTGTGGGAAGTGCTGTCAGAGGACTGGTAGGAAGATGTCTAGTATCAGTGCATGCATATATTGTCAGGAAGACTCACGGGTAAGTGGGGGTATGGCTAGCTTGTTCGAAGAAGTCTGACAGAGTGAACTGGCCCTTATAATAGGACGTTTCCAGGGACGAGAATGCCTTTTCAAAATGTGAAGAGGATGGAAACACGACATCGATCTGCCCAACCCAAAGCGTCAGATAGTACCTCTTGTCGGGTGATGCAGAGACCAAACCTGTTGGATGAATGGATGCGAGGCAGCCAGCTGGTCAAGATGTGCGGATGGAAGGGCCCCGCTGCTGATCCTCGAGTGCATCTCGCACAAGGGCAGTACTTAGAGCACTAAGTACAGAGTTGGTTGACTAGTGTCAGCTAGCAACAGTGTGGAAGGAGTCACAATAACATAGGAAGAGGCGTTGAAATACGTTCAATGTCCAGCTACTAATACGTCCGTCAGATAAAAACTAGGCGCTACCAAGGTCTCCGATAACAATGTTATCAATCAACCTTGTCTTGCCCACCCACATCGCCCCACTCAAGATCACTGGACCCTCGTCCAGTAGCTCGGACTGCTTGTGTTCTCCATCATCCAATACCTCGAAGGATCTCGAAACATTCATTTCGATGTAGTCCAGCTTCATCGCAACTCCCTTCGAGGCAGCCTGTCCTTTACCTTGTTCCATGACAGCAAGAGCTGCAGATATACACTCCTTTTTTGTCGCCCCTTGAACCCACATCGACTCGGTAACTTGCAGTGCTCGGTACAAAGTAACAGCAAATGGGCGTTCGTCAGCCGAGAGGTATACGTTTCGTGACGACAGTGCCAGCCCATCGACAGGGTCTCTTTCCGTCGGCACGATGTGCACTTGGTCCGCAGCTGGGTATGCGAAAAACAACTCCCTACACAATCTACGAAGTAGCAGGGCTTGCTGGATATCTTTTTGTCCGAAATATGCACTTGTTGGCTTATGGAATGGGGAGTCAAATATGAAGGGTATCCTTCTGGGGGGGGGAGATTTTTTACCTGGACAATGTTGAATAACTTCGTGACGACGGTAGCTACACCCCGGAAGAAGGTCGGCCGACTGGTACCTTCCATTTGATGACTGTAGCCTGTTAGTTCTACAAATGCGCCTTTTTGACGTGCGACGTCCTGGTCGATACCAGACGGATACATGTCCGAGACGGCGGGGACGAACACTGCTGACGGAGTCCGCTCGACATTGGCAATAGTCACCCGTTGTGTCTCGAGCCGCTCGAGATCCTGCGGTAGCGTGCGGGGGTATGCCCTCAGGTCTTCGTGAGGCGCAAATTGTGCAGGATTGACGAATATCGAAACGACCGTCAAGTCATTCTCCGCAAGTGACCTCCGTACTACTCCGAAGAATAGTCATCGGGGATCGACATACATGTATCTTTCCCAAGGATGCGCTCACCAAGAGATAGATGGCCAGCGTGGAGTGCACCCATGGTTGGTACGAAGCCCACCGACTTCCTCTCGTCGAAAGCCTTGTTCCTCCATTCTCTGCAGGACGCAATCGAATCTAGTATGGAGATTGATGACGGGATTGACATCTTGTGGTGATAAGATCGAAAAGATGATCGCACTCTGAAGCACCTTGATGCAATGCTGGAGAGGACCATCAACCCAATAGTAGGATCCACTACGATAAGAATAGGACAAGACTTGTTGGAGGATGTTTGAAGTTATGTCACATACATAGTACACGTCCGGCGTGATAAAAGGTTCGAGAACAAGAAAGAAATCAAGAATCGACGCCCAACGGAATCTGAACCATCGTGTTGGGACTGCTTAGGGGAGACTAAAGGGAATCACTGGTATGCAAGAACAGGAGAAGTCGCTGGAAGTCGGCCTTGGTTCATTGCCACTGGGGTTGTTCTACAGGCGTTGAAGCCCTAGTCCTCTTTCATCCGCCATTCCAGCACGGTGAGACTTCTCTCTTTTCCTCGCACAACTCTCCCTTCAATTACAGCTACCTTGGTGAATCCATTCTTCTCAATAACACGTGCGCTCCTCTGATTTTTGACCCATGTGAATACCACGATGAATCGTGCATTCATTCTAGGAATGAGCCACGAATGTAATAGTTGACCGATGACAGTAGTCATGATGCCCCGACCCTGGTGACTAGATGCAAGAGCAACTTCATACTGGGTAAGTTTTCTTGCCTGTCCAGCCAAGAACAACGCACCTGCGATGCCCCATCTAATGGATGAGTCGCCAGTAGGTCTTCTATTTTCCTCGAATTGAACCCTCCGCTCGGTCTTGTCAAGCACATCCTTATACATGTTCCTCCTTACCTCAATGTAGCCTATGAACACGTCTGTCCCGTTTTCGTGGACCTCCCTAAGGTGTCTGAGCGAACGACCTTCAATTCCCTGCCTGGGCTTTCCTTTTCCAGCGTGCGCAACTCGTCCAGCACTGCGTCTGCTACTTCTTTTGCCTGCTCTAACATCGCCCGACCCTGATCCCGAGAAAATGGAGCGGGGATAGAGCTGAACCAATCTGCGACATTGGTATCGCTGAAAAGGGTGAAGACATGTCCATCGTCCCCTTCTCGAGGGGGGGTGACGATAATGTTTTGATGTGGTGCAGGAAGGCGCAAGAAAGGTTCACCTGTTGCAGAATTGATCTCCAAAGGTGACAGCTGGCTTTTCGCCATCAGTTGTACGGATCGTTGTTGATAATGTAGGTGCTGTGAGTACTGTAGGACCCAACCTTTCCCCTTCCTGGACAGTGCTCTCTGTGCTTCAGATAAGGAATCTAATCAATGAGCACGTTTCTGCTGGAAGCTGGCTTGACGCTCATCGTATTTGTCTTTCCAGCGCTTCCACTCCCCCTCTCTTCCGCCGTCTGCCCACACTGCCCAGCCGTCTCTGATCTGCATCCATTGCAAAACCGGATTTATAAGGATGGCAGTTCGTATTCGTCCGAAAGTTGAAAGAGGCCGTCTATAGGGTAGATGTTCAGTGAAGATGTAATGGACAACACCAATGCTGGTGCCAATCCCGAGTCCCCACATTACTTGGTGTGGTGTATGGTAGAGCAAGTTCAATCTACATGAAAGTATAAGCGTATCTCAGTGACGGACGAGTAGACCGTACGACCTTGAGTACGCCACGAGGGCTACCCACGTTGTGATGGTTAGGTAGACGAAGAGTCGGAAAGCTTGATCGGCGAAAGGATACCCAGTGGATGCGAACTGATGGCGGAAATACATATGGCAGACCAAGAAGGCGCCAAAATACCCCATGTACTGGCTATGTGACGACGGGAAACCATACCCGTTCAGATGCAATTGACTCTCTGCCGACGTGTTATCACGCTCGAGAGCATCAAGCAGAGCACCCACCAGCTGGGCGCTCCTCTTTGAAGACACGCTTCAAGACTAGGTTCAGTCCTTCTGAAACAAGTTGACCTGCCCACATGTTGATGATGGTGAGTTCGCGCGTCTGAACAGCCAAACCAGCATAGGCTGGCTGATTGATGGAGTCAACGCCGCATTTCAAAACACAGCTGCATCATCAACCATACCATGATAAGAATTGGACTAAGCGTGAGCAATGCAAGGGCTAAGGACGAGTGGGAGGATGCGTCATCTGAAACATCCAGTTAGTACGACGGGACCACTTTGGTCACGAGTCAGAAGGCCGACTTGGAGCTCACAGATTACGTGCGTCAAGTCCAAAGAGACCCGAGCTTCTGTCATGCTTGCAAGCGTTGCAGCCCAAGGGGCAGATATGTTAGTTCACTGGTTCAGAAACGGCGCAGCTTTTCCTGAGACTGTTGCGAGAGTTCCTTCCACTAATTGCCAAGTATTTCACGACAACTTGGTACTTGTGACACCTGGCTTGGTTAACTAATGCCAGTGTCGCCTCGAGGATATGGGTGGTAGTATGTATGAAGTGTGTGAGTCGGAGTGACACGTCCAAAGTTCGAACGCCAAAAGGAAACTACCGTATGAGTCCAGCCGCAGTAACTTATACTTGTCTCATGCCCATTCAATCTATCTGGCATCACAGTCGGAGGAAACCAATGATCAACCCTTGAATTTCCTTGGACTACCGAGTTAGATCAACAGCGCTCCGCGTCATTAGGGAGATGGAGTGGTTGTGAATTAAGGTCTGTGTCATGAATCGCATTTCTCTAACGACTGTTTGCATCGGACTCGAAGGCTTCTTCGAGATACCAACCAAAGTTCTTTCCTGCCGGGTATGGTTTGATGAGGATGCTAGTTCAGTGAGTTTTATCGTTAAATCACTGCATTCGGCTCCTCTGCATTAAGTTTTCTGTGGGTAGCTCAATTGACATTTTCTCCTTTCTTGACAGAAGCGATACGACATCATCGTAATACTCAGACGGAGGCTTCGATATGCCCGAGAACTTGGTTGGTGAAAGAGGGTTCTTCTTACCTGACTGCTATCTCGCTTCCATGCACCCATCCGATACAAGCATCGTTGGTGGGGAAATACCCGCCTTTCGGAATCTAATCACGGTGATCTTCTAATGAATCACTAATTGAGGTAAATGAACACACGATGATACTAAATAAATCTGTTTTCCACGGAGTCCGTCGCGTCCTATTCGCTACCAGCAAGTGCAGAATGCGCCTTTTCGAGGTTATTCTGCAGTTTTTCACAATTAGCTTTCTGAAATTTCACCTCATTGCTTATTACTTTTGAAGAATTTGCTGACACCCGGGCAGGCTACTACAGTGAAGGACACAACTGGCATGATATGTCCGTTTCGCTTCATGAAGCGATATCTTGGGTTTGTTAGCCTTCGGCTGCACCTTCGAACAAATCAGAGACAATCAGCTCCAACTTATCGGCGAATCTACTAAGACCTCATTAGCCATGAGCGTGCAAGCGAACCAAAAAAGGCGTTGCGGTTGCATTTACCGCGATGAACGTTTCCGAACCCTTGCACAACGGAGATCGGCTGTTTCGTGCAGATTTGAGGGTGATACATACGATCAAAGTTCTGTTTTCCTACAAGCTCATTACAAAAAATGCAAACAATATTCTAGCATAGGTATCATGATATGCGATCCTTCTATATAAGCGCTTGGCCACGGAGATACATGGGTGCGACCGCACCAGTAATACGCACGACACAATGAAAATTATTGATCAAGCCTTAGGTGCACGGGCATATTTCCTGCGGAACTTCCCATCGATGGACTCGAGATAGTAAGCGCCAGGCCAGATATTTTCGATGGAGCCCTCAGGGGTATAGTTAACAGAATTATGGTTCTTCTCACGAAGCTACGAAGGATACGTCAATGCCGCGATCAAGCAAGAGCGTTTGATAAGACTTACAGTCAGAGCATCAACATATTCCTGGCAAGGAACAACCTTCATACTCTTCAAGCGTTCCAAGAGATTCAATTTTTCCCGTATCTCCGAGGTATCGCCCTTGACACGAAGGGTGAAGAAGCTGGCAGCACAGCCACTGCCGAATCCGAACATGCTGAGTCGCTTCCCTTGGAGTTCGGAGGGCTCAACAGCAGAAAGCAGAGAGGCGAGGCAGCCGTAGAGGGACGCAGTGTACATGTTACCCAACCGTTTCGAGCAGTGCATGGAAGGCTCGACCATCTTAGCGTAGAGCCCCTTGGAAGCCGCAATGAAGGTCTTCTCGAGGTTCTTGTCAGTTATAGAGTCTTTGTATGGCATAGCGAGGATGGTCTCTGGAGAGGGGATGTTGGCGAATTGGGGCGAAGATGGGGATGCAACGAAATCGTTGTAGAGGAGACGACCGAATGCCTTTTGGACCTGTTTGCCATATGGACTGTGGAAGACGGTGTAGTCGACATCGTCCAGTGAGAATTTGGCACCATGAGATGTTCCGTTCACAGTGCTGCCGTTGAGGTGCAATTTCTTGGCTCTGGCAGTTTTTTCCCGGAAGCGAGCATAAGCAGCATCAAGAGCGGATATATAGGTCGTGACAGAGACAGGGCCGTCTACCTCAGGATACTCGGAGTCTAATCGGGGCTTGTAGAAGTCGTAGGTATTGGTCATGTGATTGCCGTGCACGGCTGTGAAAGATGATGGGGTTGAGTCAGGGGAGACGGAGATAATTATTCCTGGACTGACGTTCAACAACCACAGGGGCATTGGGACCAATGAGCATTGCACAGGCACCAGCACCGCCAGCAGGACGTGCTGCGCCCTCAGCGTAGATAGCAATATCACCGCCTACTACGATGGCGTTTCTGCCATCCCATGAGGTCGATTCGATCCAATTGACTGCATTGAAGAGAGCGGCTGTAGAGCCATAGCAGGCATTTTTGGAGTCGATACCCTCGATGTCGAAGTTGCCCGACTCGGCAAAGAGATCCATGAGAGTAGTCTTTACGGATTTTGACTTGTCGATGATGGTCTCTGTTCCGACATCAATGCGACCAATAGACTTGGGGTCGATGTTGTAACGCTCCAGAAGACCCGCGACGGCTGCAAGACACGCGTCAGACACGTGGAAAATGATGTAACATGAACATACCATTCAATGCGAAGGAATTGATGTCCTCGCGATCATCGCAGCAGGCCATGTACTCCTGACCAAGGCCGATGGTGTACTTGCCTTTAGAAACGCCATCGAAGACCTCAAGGTCCGCTTCAGAAATGCACTGGGAAACGGTGTAAGCTGGGTGAACAAGTATCCCTGTTAGCTGCTCACTCTGTAGGGGAAATAAGTCTCCATAGCGAGGATACCAACGTCCTTTGGACGAGGCATGTCGGCGCTCGTGAACGCAGAGGATGTAGTTTCAATGGCCATGAATGGTGGAATATGTGGGTTGACAGGGAAACTCGGATGGGAGGGGTTTTATATAGGGAATTACCGAAAATTTATGATACGATCCGTAAAATGTTTAGGTAGAGTGGCGTGGTTTCACGGAAATCAATTATTACACAAGAATACGGTAAGAGCATGGCGGCACAACCGAACAGAAGGTAAGATGACTCGCGACTATACCGTTAACGGGTGACTTAAGCGATCTTTATCATAAAAACAGACCTTGGGTAATGAGCGGATGCGAACAATTATGATAATGATAATCTTGACGTCAAAGAAATCACGGTCGAAGCTGTTCAGTCAAACCACCAGTCCCCGCCGATGATTTTCAGTGGCTGCTCGTTGGTCCAACCCAAGCAGCCTCAAAGAGAAAGTCTCAGGTTAGTATGAATCTGATTAGTAGAAATGTAGCAATAGCCCTTCTTGGGCTTCGTCGGCAGCTATCGACTTGCGCTATCTTGCATCTTGTCCCTGAGACGAAAGGGAAATTGTCTTCGATTAATCTGCATATGCTCTTCAATTCCCACCGTTCGGGTCCCATCTGTCCTTTACATTGTTTGGCTGTGTGCAGCCTTAAAGGTGGCTTCGGCTTCCCTCCACCCAGTTGCAGCCGATCCCGTTCCATCCTGTGTCGTGATCAAAATACAGCTCATGGAACGTTCGTGGGATTGTTCCTTGAAAAGCGCTCTTCTGAGACAGTGCTCATAGATGATTTAAGGCATCACCCGTCCGGTCGGGAAGACGAGCATTCTAGCCCGGAACGTTCTGACGGGTCAAGCATACATCCTCTTTCAGTTCTCAGTGCGGCTGGGAGTAACCTTGCCGGACTCTATTCCCGCTGTCAAGGCGCAGAGAATCTTGGTTCGTTCACGTTACCCGAATGTTTAAACGAGGACTATGTTTCAAGGCAGGCAGTGTCTTGATGTCATTAAACGCCTCTGGCTCCCATTGGTGGTTGAGGACGATCCAAGCAGACGCGCTTCCCCAACCTAAAAAGCCAGTCCAACGTTACCAATCACAATCACTACGCAGAAGCGGTGTGTGCTAGTCCCGAAAGGGAACCAAACTGGAACGATGCTGACGCATTTACTTCGCTGAAGATACCAACAGCGATCCAAGGACCCTGAACAACACTGACATAAACCGAAACCGTTTGGAGAATGTCGGCTTTGGATGCACGAGGCCCAGTGTACCTCTCGAGTTTCGGGGAAGCCACCTGATGAGTCCGTTGTACAACAAATGAGACAGGTGTTCTCACCGTGGTCTGACGTGTCTGCTGCAATACGTCCACGGCATTTACCACGTTTACTTAATTCGAAAGAAATCTTCCATCTCACGGCACCTAGTGACCCACCAACATCCCGAGACAGCTCATGGGGATTCGCGATTACAAGTCTATAGTGTGGAAACCATCGAGAAGTGTCTGGACTCGCGCATAGTACTGTATGATGTACCTGCATCTCCAAACGGGCGGTGAACCTGCAAACCTCGTTGATATTCCACTGAAGGCTCTCGATCCCATTTGCCCAACATGACACTGATTTCCAGTGTGATACGGAGAAGGAAGATGGACAACTTGATCAAGCACAGACCAGTCGTGTGGTTCGGTGAGCATGAGGTGAACTGCCTCGATCATCATTACGCCTCATCTAGGGCATGGCATGTGCGTGCATCAAGGCTTCCGAGAGAAACATACACTTCATTGATATTTGGTGACAGAACGGAACGTAATTCTATCACCTCTTCTACTACTTTACGTTTTAACTGATCATGACCCCTATGTGAGCAATAGCGCCCGGGAATGTTCTTACTCAGAAGTCAGAATAATTCTCGATAAATCATTACTCAAATACCCTTCGCCTTTTCCATGTGCGCGATATCGATCATTGATGTTGATAGTAGACCGTGCATTCGTGTCGCCATGCGCAAGAGTGGCTTGAAGCCTCGTGTAAGCTTCGTGCAACTCCTGTCCACCCACCTTATATCTGCGACGGAGATCCACGAAAAGTGGCACCCACCTTCCTCCATCATCTAGTCTTCCTCATGTCACAGGCCGTAGTCGATCTCTCCTCCCTGACTCTCGACGTTTCCCCGTACCGAGCACCCTTCGACAATAACGACGCAGATCTCGTCCTCCACGCTTGTGACGGCGGTAAATTCGCTGTTCACAAGATCTTTTTGAGCACCGCTTCGCCTCTTCTGAAACGATGTTTGATGGCGGGCTCTGCGTCACCTTCCCCGCAATTTACAGGCATTGCCGTCAGGTCAGAAAAAGGACGTGACAACATTGAGGTTGTCGAAGACAGTATGACAACGGAGAGAGTCCTGCAGTACTGCTATCCTTTCACGAACCCTATCCTCGACAACCTAGATGACATCCAGAACGTGCTGGAGATGATGAGGAAATTCGGGATGAGGGGGCTGATGGAGCGAGTAAAGGGTCTGCTGGTCCAGCCCTCGTTCCTAGAGGAAGAACCTCTCCGCGTATTCGCCATCGCGTATCGTTTCAGATTCGAGGCGGAGACTCGCCTCGCCGCTCGATATACCCTCCGTCACCAGATCTTCGGTCCCTTTGTCAAGGAGTTGGAGCATATCCCCGCATCTGTCTACCACAAGCTACTGCAATACCATCGTAAATGCAGCCTTGTGGTAAGCGGACTGACCTGCGACTTTTCGTGGTTTCCAGGGTTTGCGTCGCGATGGGTTTGGTTTCAGTGCGACGACTGCATGCACCATTCTCTCTCATGGCCGCTGTCTGACGGAAAGATCCACGAGGTGAACGCTTGGTTTATCGAGTACATGGAACGTGCCAGGGGTGCACTACGGGACCGTCCCTGTGCAAAAGTCGTCAGCGATCCTCTATTGATCATGGATGCTCTGGAAGTGGCTGCTGGCTGTCACTCCTGTCGACCATCGGCTTACCTGGACATGAGCACGTTCATTGGGGAGCATTTTGTGCCGGAGATCGAGCGAATGATTGACACGGTCAGTGCACCAGCTCTGTCTGAAAATGAATCCTAATGCACGGTTTAGGTTGATCTTGACATATCTTTTCATTTACCTGCATGAATGGCTCGCGAATCCGTTATAATCAGATAAGGCTGAGGGAGAGTACCTGGTCCCAGGATAGAAAGAACGACTATCTTTCTAGAGGCAGTTCTACAAGCAAAGATACACCTGTACTGAAAATAAGGACATATATCAGATCATCCCAATACCCGTATGCACATTCGTTGGGTCCTTCGCAGTCTCCTGTCTTAGGCTGCAAACGCGGACGTTGCCTGCCTGACGGGAGAGAACTTCACCCTTTCGATGGCGTCGCTGAACGGACCTCGGGGGTAGTCAATTGGCCAAGTTGTGCGGTAGTACATTTCCTAGTAATTCAGTGATTTCTTCAATTAGCCCGTAAGGAGGAAACAACTACGCATAAGTATGTTGGCCCACACGCAGGAGTCCAGTCCAGCCGCATCTAGACGAAACCTGAGGTACACGCCAATCCCGACAAGAACACACGTTGGTCAAGACAAGGCAGGTCTGGCAGGTCCCTCGCGTGGTTTTGCAAACGGTTCTCCGAATCTGAAGGGTCGTCGCACAGAGGCTAAAGTCTTTTAAAGACTAAAGTGAACGAGTTGGACGGTCACGTGATTGTTGCAGCCAGACGCGTTTGTTTCTCCTGGCACGCGAAAAGCCAAATTATCAGGGCAAGCGCTAACGTTCGTTTCGTGCAGGTTCTGTGTATTAATGGCCTTATACGAGACACCGTCCAGAATATGGCGAAGAATCCAGGATGAGGGAGAACCATCATCCTTGCCCTCCCTACCAGAATTCGAACATTCCATGGCACCAGAGACTGTCTCTGACCAAACGTCAACCGAAGACAACAATAATGAAATCCTACCAGTCCATTCTACACCCACAGCTGTGACTGCCACAGCTAAGCTGCAGTCAAGTACTTCCAGCACAGCTCGTTTCGCGACTTCCATTGCTTCGCGATCGGTGTCCGCTAAGTCATCTGCCTCTCACACTTATACTCGAGATCCTCAAGAGAGCTTCGACATCAGTGCGATTACCTCACTCCATCGTAATGGCTGTGAAGACAACGCGGAACCCGATGAAGAACTTTCAAAGAGTGCGAATAGCGTACCAGAGGCTTATCTTCCACCGATGGAAGCAGACGAGGGGGAGGACATGTCTTTGGTTGATGCATTGGAATCTGTCAGTCGGGCCAGCTCCCCTCTGCCACCAGATTTTCCAGCAGAGGAACCTACACCTAAGAAAGGCCTGAAATACGACTACTCCGTTTCATTACGCTCAGAACCCAAGGTAAGAGGACATATGATTGGGATTAAATGTTATCATAAGCCGACTTTCAGCCCTCCCCATTCGACAAGTACCGCAACGTTGCATTTCGCAAGCCAATCACTCGCACACGAACTCCGTCCCTTTCACGAACCACGTCTTCCCCTGCATCCTCCCCGCCTAACTCCACTCCCAAGAGTAACCGCTCGATTCACCTTTCCAGAGATACACCATCGCCCACTCCAGGGGTTCATGTACCGTTACCACAGTCAGCATCTGCGTCACCCGCAGTCATGTCACTGCCTAGCTTCGTTGTCCCGTCCCCAGAAGGAGCCACACTTTCCAACATCGAAGACAGGCAGCCGCCTGCAGACAGATACGGACACCACGAAACGAGTGAGCTAGAGATGTTTGAGAATGAGAATGACGACACTGGCCACGAGCAACGGGAACCCACATTTTCCTCTTCCTCTGATCCGAGCCATCCTGTGAATATAATCGTGGAGGTTGCGCAATCGTCAGTAATACAGCCCCCTTATATTTCTTCTCCAGCGTTCACGGCGACGCCTGTCATCGCTCCTCGACCCCGGGCCCGCTTCAATGTCCACCATCTCCCTGGAGACCTGGATACCGAAGAAGGACAAGAGATCGACTCTGAACCTGTGACTCCGCGCACCCGTCGCCGGTCATTTCTTCTCTCTGTCATCAATTCCACAGCACGACCCCGATTGAAGGCCCCTACACCACACCCTCGCCGACTAAGTGCTCTTCCAATCAGCGAAGTATCCTCAGACGACACCCAGGAAACGCCAGTGGCCCCACTGCGCAAGGCATTCGCAGGTGTAACACCCAGACCAGGGAGGGGCAGAGGCCGTTTGTCCCACCCCCTCGCACAAGTGTTCGTGCCCGAAACAACCGAGTCCGTTTCAGAGACTGGAGACGGGAACTCTAACTCTCCCTACGACTCTGCTGGAGAACGCATGTCATTCATTTCTACTGCATCCTCTCACGACCTCACGACTCATGTGCGAGCAAATACATCGTATGATCCTGCTATTGGCCTCGGCGAGCGGGGGAGGACCGGACGCTTTGATGCCCAAAAGCTGAATACTTACCTGCATGTCCTTAACCGACGCCTGCAAGACGAGAACGTCGCCTTGGCCGAGAAACTGAGAAAATACGAAGACGTGAAGCTAGATCCCAGGTTAAGCATCGAGAGTTTTGGGAGGGAGCGTAGGGTCAGTGCTGCCAGTGGGCTGGGTGATGTCGAAGAAGATACTGGTGCCGAGGGATGGGCGGAGGAGAAGCTTGAGTTGGAGGGGATCGTGCAAAAGTTTGAGGAGGACATCGAGAAGCTTAACCAGGATAAAGCCCAGCTACAGAAGAACCTAGATGACGAGCGGCATCAGCGGACAAGAGACAAAGAGCGATGGCGGGAACGGATGCAAGAGGTGGAGAAAGGGGTTGCAGATATCGTCACCGGGCTGGAAAGAAAGGTTGAGGAGGCAGAGATCTGGCGAGCGGAAGCTGTCGAAGAAATTGGCAAAGTAACCCGCGATGCAGAACGAGTACGCGAACGACTAGAGAGTGAACGCGACTTGGCAATGGAACGAGCTGACCAGGCAGAGATCGCTCTGGAGTCTGAAAAAGAGCTAGGGGGAGCACTTAGAGAAGCCAACTCCAAGGTCAGCACGTTGACCAGCGAATTTCAGGCAGCCACCATCCGAATCGAAGAATTGGAGGATACCCTTGGCAGTTCTCGACGCCAAATAAATGACTTGAAACAGGAGCTCAAGGAAGAACGACTCTCTCACAAACTCGCGCAGGACGATTTCCATGGTCAACTTAGCGAAATGGGAGCAGAAGTTATGCATGCGAATGCCAGAATCGTCGAGCTAGACGAGATGGTCACTGCGCGCGATTTAGATGGACAACAGCTTGCAGAGGAACTAGAGTCGAAGGAACGCGAACTGTCCCAGCTCCAGCAACGTATTGCGGAAAGCGAAACGGATGCCGCTGACGAAATACAGAGATTGAAGGCCTTAGCTGCTGAATCAGGAGAGAGCAACGCTGAACGTCTCAATCTCATGAAGGAACAGTTGTCTATTGCGCACGACCGTATCGCTCAGTCAGAGGTGGACCAAGAGCAGGCCAACGAACACATGGAGATGCTCGAGAAGGAGGCTGAGAGGCATTCAGAGCTTGCCAGGCACTTGGAAGAGGCGTTGGAAGCTGCGGAGGAGAAGATGAGGACGGACGAGGAAGTACTCTCAGAACTAAGGGCGAAATTGACCACTTTGGAGCGGGAACAAGAACGTCAACAAGCTCTCGGCAGCCGGCCTTCAAGCGACGAAGTCGAGGAGGCACTCGAAGCAGAGCTGGATGAGGCGAACAAGGAAATCGCCAGGCTAAACACACTTCTTCAGCAGTCACCTGCACGGAAGGCCATAGAGAAAGTCAAAGACACCAGGATCGAGATGCTGGAACGCGAACGCGATGACTTGGTGGAGCGCATCAAGACACTTAGGACCAGTGCTACCGAGTTGGGCACCCCAAGCAAGGTCATAAACATGAGTGGCATTTCACCCATTCATCGACATGTCTTGTCGATGTCAATGAGGGCCCCTAAGACCCCCGGAAAACCACTTCGAGACGTAAGTTTCCTAGTAGAGTTCAGGATTTGACGCTCACAATTTCTGGTAGCTGACGTGGCTAAATAACACCACAGCTGACCCCACTTCTTCGCCCCTCCTTGCTGAGATTGCAAGGCTGCAATCTGAGCTTGACCACGCCAATGAGAATATTGATCAGAAATTGGATCAGCTTGAAGACGCTGGATATGACGTTGTTAGTCTGACCAAGAACCTGGAGGACGCTCGTCAACAGCTAGTTGTTTCAGAGAAGGAAATCAACCGGTTACAGAAGAAGGAAGAGAGGCGCTTGCGTCGCTTGGAGAGAATCCGATGCCAGAAGTGTCAGATGAAAATTACCCCAAGGCAGATTCAAAAGATATATGATGCGGATGAAAGGTAAGATGGTGGGCACGTTCCAAGACAATTTGCTCATGCACAGGTCAGCTCGATGGATATCTCGCAAAGTGGTCTTCCTTCAAATCCTCCAACACCTCCAACCAAGTCTAGTGAAGCACTTCGTCTCGACTTGCAAAGCGTTAATGCAGAGCTTGATGCGATGAAGAAAGAATGGCAAGCAGAGAAGCGACGAGCTTTGAGCGAGAAAGCTGTCCTAGAAGACGCAGCGAGTCGCATGAAAATTGAAGCACGCAGCGCTAAGGAAGAGACGAAAAGGATCATGGAAGCCGAAAAGGCCAATCGTGGACGGAAAGCCGACAATCAAGAGGTATACCTTTGAACCCGACCTTGTCCGATATTCACTGTCGTCCTTTGTAGGAGGCGGAGAGAGCGAAAGCCGTTATCAATGACCTTGAGACCGAATTGCGAGCCGAGCGAATGGAGTTGAGACAAATATCCACCGAGCATGACCGCCTTCAGCGAGAAACGCTGGATGTCGCGCGTCAACTACAACGTACTGAGGCGGTATGTGTGCAGCACTGTAATCAGGATCACTGCCTCACCTATGACTAGGATATGGAAGATGTCAAGCGAGAACTACACGAGGCCAAGCAGGAGAATCATGAGCTGGAAAGTGAGCTTCGAAGTATGAGACTCATCATTTTTCTCTGGCTTTCTCCTGAACCCCCACAGCGAACTCCAATGCAGAACAAAAAGCACGCCACTTAGAAGCGAAAGTTCTGGAGAATAACGAAACCATAGGGCAACTTCGGCAAGAGCGCTCTCTTCTGGCGCGGGACCACAAGGAGCTCCAGCGTCGATTCGCCGAAGTCTCAGAGGTAGGAAAATTATCACCGTTACCCAAGTCACCCTGACCACTTCGATTAGCGTGTTAACAAAGTGCGAGCAGAGTATGCTGCATCACAAAACTCGCATGAGTCTCGTCGTCAACAACTCGATACCTGCCTCGCAGAAATTGAGGAGCTACGCCGCGCTTTAGCAAATCAAACAGACGAGCTTCAACGCACTGAACAGGAAAAAAATCGAATGGTGGTTGAGAAAACGGATATCGTACGGACCATTGACATCCTTGAAGCTGAGTTGAAGCGAGTTAAGAAAGATGCGGAGATATTTGGTCGTGACCTAAAAGCATTGAAGGCCGAGAAGAGGAAAATGCAGGAGAAGCAACAAGAAGAAATTGCTAAAGCTGAACGCGCGAAGAAACAGAGCCAGGTTCAAATCCGACTTCTCAACGAACAGCTTGAAAGCCAGAAAGCCAAGAGCAAGGCACTCCAGCCTCATGTTTGTTCTGCGTAGGCTTACTTTCCTCCATTATGTACTGGCCCTAATTAACTGCCTCCTAGCAACGATCAGCAGCTGGAAGTACTCAAAGCCCAACACAAACAAGAGTGCAAGGGTCTTATAGTACAAATACGCTACCTGAAGGCGAAATTCACCCGCGAATCTACGCTCCGGGATGACCTAACTTACCAGAAGCAGTACCTCGTGGTTCTATTATCAAGCTTCGAAGAAAGGTATACTTCCCGTAGTTGAGTTGTTCATGTTTTACTGACCATGGCTTCAGTGAAAAGCAAATCCTAGCTTGCATAGCACGTATTGGGTATCCCAAGCCGCCCTCTGCGCCTACTGTCAAGAGGAAGTTCCGCTCCCTCAAAAGTGCAGCATTTTGTGTTGTTTTCATACATCGTGCCAAGTGAGTCGCCACTTCTCCATGTCGTGATGTCCACCTGAACTTCAGCAGGTGCGCTAGTGATACATGGCGGGAGGCCTGTTCAAATAAGCAAGCCATTGCAGATGCACTACAGGAAGTACGCCGTCGCAGGACGATAAGCGGTAACAGATAACACTTCCCTACTTACCATTGTCTACATTCCACACTGTTGTATTGTTCATTCCCTAGAAAGACTGTAATGTGTATTGTAACTTGCGAACATGGCACTTCGTAGTCTTATGGTGGTAATTGCTTTCGTTTACGCGTTTCCGAAATGACGCGGACTGCATCCTTTGAGAACACGTAAGACAGTCCACTCCATACTGTCGTTACGACTACCAGGAGCCTACCGATAATGGATCAAATCAAGATTAGGAAGGAAATGAATGATGCCTTACTGCATCTCGGGAAGATATGTGCTTAGCCACACAGGTCCGATGGGAGCAACTGTAGTCATGAACATGAGTGACAACTGCGCAGCAGTATTAAGCTACGAGAACATGAGTGCGTATGAAAGGAGAAGAAGAGGAAAGTGCACCTTGCTGATGATTGTGGGACGCACCTCAGCCGATGGTATGGAAAAATCCCAATACCGCGCAAAGGTTTTCTATGAAAGTCAGCACGTGTCGAAGCCACTTTGGTTTAGACCTGGCTTACAGGAGCGGGCAGGGATGTATAACGAATATAGAATGCAGAGAGGCTCAGAAGGGCGTCTCGACCAATAATAATGGCCGCTAGTGAAACTACGAAGCACTTGGGGTAAGAGGCATTTGTGATACGACGAAAGGACACACCTGGGAGTAAGCCCTTCATCGCCAACGTTACCGTTAAAGTTGTCATCAGCGCCTTGTCGGCGGCTGGGTCTAGTATGGACCCCAAGACCGAGTGCATATTGAACCGCCTGGCCAAGTACCCGTCGAGCTTGTTATCATTGGTAAACCGCAGCTGCAAACTTGATCCCGACTCACAGTATCAGAAAGACCAGCGTAAACAAGTAAGCTGGTCGCAAGATGAAAGTCGTTGTGCAATATCGACCACCCCAATACGGGACACGCCAGTATACGCGATAGCGTCAGAAAGTTCGGAATAGTGTAGATGTTTTCGCGAACGGTGGGTTTTTCAGGAGATAATTTTTCATCACTAAGTTTATTTTTCACCTTGTTTGTGCTAGCAGGCAGCTGTGGAAACCGCAAGCACAGACCAGACGCGAAGGGGCGCCATGAGACTGAGCGTGGAGGTGAGAAGCCGACGAGACCGACGAGAGGCTGGCGGATTGGCTGAACGCGCAATACTGAACGAAGCTGTGATAAGAGAATGAAGCTACGCGTAGGGAGCGACGGGAACATGATTTGGCATATTCACCAGGGAGAGGCTCGAGCTTCAATCTCTTGACATTACATAATCAGCACCTCGACTACTGGTGCGGTGAGTTCTTCCACTACAAGTGCTCTGATCAGCGCTGCAAGCTTCAGCTACCGTACTCACAAACATTTAGAACGTCTACAGTAATCCATACAGTACACACAAGATATATATCAAGATAAAAGACCTGGTAAGAGAGTCAAGTCCACTAGTAAATCAAGTCCAAAGTCAATCCAAAGTAGTCCAATATTTAATACGACTTAAGTTCGAGTCGAACCTGTGGAAGCAGTCAAATGGAATGACATGAGTATTTATACTGCGAGCATACCTCGGAAATGATCTGCTCCACAGGGATGGCGAGTTCCTTCACGTATTCTACCAGCTTCCTTGGAGCCCTCTCTCTGCAATTCTGACAACTTCCGGCCCTCCGAACCATTGCGTCAATCCACTCTTGCTTCAGCAATGTTTCAACGCAGGGACGGAGCCGGAGAGCTTCGATGACGCTGTCTTGATATTCTTTCACTGACAACCGAGAAATCCCTTTCTTTCTACAGAATTTGCAATCCAATGGAGGGAGGGGGAAAGTAGGCCATATGCGCATGAGCTGCGACATGGCTTGCCCACAATTTGCATGATACTTGACCAAACGCTGGTAGTCCGACCCAGATATGAAGTCAAGTTCAGCAACATATGTTGGTTCCCACACCGCGAAACGCAGCATGTACCTTGCAGCTACTGTTGTCTCTTCCTGAGCTCGATAGCGACAAGCGATGGCGAACACTCGCATGGGTTCCTTCTCGAGGAAATGCGGGGCGGTTATCAAGCTGACGACGAATTTGCCCACCCGTTTCATGTCGTACTTGTCAGCAGCGTCCAGCACTGACATGACAATGTCGAGATTCTCCAAAGTGGGGGCATCGGTATCATAAATGGGAGAGCAGAGGCTTAGGAGCTTTCGCATGATAACGCTTTTCTCCGAAACGGGGATGATAGGGAGTCCGTATTTCGTTTCGTCAGCGGCGCTGTCCAGTGGTGCGGGTTGTGGTAGTGCAAACATGTTTGCGAAGAAGGGCGATGCCAATGACAGCAACAGCTTGTAGAAGCGAAAGTCGACGTTATCAGCAGTCCGTAGGATAACATCTGCACTTGATCGGTTGAAAGGAGCGTCAGCATCCACTGGCTCGAGGCAGTGGACGTCACTGGGCGGCCCAGCTACCAGGTCCTTCACTTGAGAGTCATCGGCTTGTGCCATGGAGGCCATGGAGGACCAATGTTCAAAACTGCGTTGGATAGTTCAGGAGCGCCAGCGCTACATGCGCAGATGATGATGGAAAGGGTAAGCCTTGGTCTGCCGACTTCCCCTGGCGACTACATAGCAACGCACATCAACGTCCAGTTGACATGGACGCCTAAACCGCATTGCTCTGGCAGCTTCCACTCAAATAGTCATAACATAATACTGGTATTGCCCAATTACTTGACATTCCTACAGCCCTTTGGCATCACTACAGTTTGCTTGTAGTGGTATAGGAATATAGAATCCTCTATCTCCTTCCACAACTCTCGTTTTGTTCTCATCTCCATCAGAAATTTCTGCACACATGGGCCTCTCCCTGCCTATGTAAATTTTATCATACCCTTCAGTTGAGTCGTGTACTTCTGCTTGTTGGATTTTGCGTACGGCGCGAAGTGAGAGTAGGAGGCGAAGACAAAAGTTCATCACTGGTGTCAAGATCTGAATGTGGGTTGACGCGTGGCCTTTTGACAGATTGCGGACGCGAGTCCCCATCGCATGCGTCTGAGTGCCGCGCAGAACGAGACAACCGCGATTTTGGCATGGCACGCTTTGGTCGTGAATGTACTGCAGGACTGGGCTCTGACCTAGTTGAGATACTCTCCTCGTCCACATTCACAGAGTTGTTGCCGCTGCCACTACCAGAGGTGGATGCGGGACTCGTGCCATCACTACAGTGGGAGTATGAGAAGCCGTGAGCAGTGACGAAGGAAATACTAGGACATACATATGAAATGCATACTTGAACTTCAGAGATTCATGTTCCTTCCGAAGTTCGCTGTAGTCAAACAACAACTCTTCCATCTTCAGTTTCCATTCGCCCTCCGCCTGATCATAGGCTGCGCATTGACGTTCACTCCGTGCAATCAGATCTTTCTTTTCCTTTGAGAGTGTTTTGACCTGGCCTTTGAGCGAACTGACTTCCTTTGTTAGTCGGGAGATTGAGGGTACGTCGATAAACACTTTGCGGATCGAAGACTGAATAAATCCCTGGTACTTTTCTGGAACGGCCGCCAACTCGGGAGTGGCTACACAAAGTAAGACAAGGATTGTACCAGTGCAACTTCAAGCAAACCTGTGTGGAACGTCTGTCGACACGTTGGGCATGTTGATATAAACGCATCTTTCCCGCTGACGATGTGCGATCTCAGACATCCCCCACAGTGGACATGGCCTAGTCACGGATGAGAATCAAGAGATATGTTACACTGTGATTTACCCTTACCACAGGGAATAGAGACAGGTTTCTTGAGAGCTTCGAGACAGATGCCACAGTCACCCATTTTCGCGTTGAAGATGCGAAGACGAAGTAGATCATATCACGTGATCGCGCTGCTTACCACAACAAAGGTAAATATGCTCCCCAAAACAAGGACGACGAATACTGAGCAGTGTAAGGCCAAGTCAACCACCTTCGTTCATTGGGGTCCAGGTATCCCACTATTGTCAAAACCCTAGGGGAACAATTTGTTTTCTCTCCTCAGGGTTCTTTGGGTGACTATCATCCTTGGATGCCTAGTCTACACGATTCGCCCTTCTCCCCCGCTCGCCCCTCTTCCAGGTCTTCGTCGCGCAATTCTGTGTGTTCTGCACGCGCGCCAAGTCCTGCTTCCTTGAACAACCCAGGTATTTCTCTCCGAAATCGTTGATTGTGAACTTCTGCCCATAGCCAGGTTCGTAGTGGCCATTCGAAATCAGATGTCAACATTGAAGCACTCTATTCGACAGCAGCAGGCACAGTTACATTCTCTAGAGAACATCGTCCTACGTGGTCCCCGCCCACTTCCCCCAGGGTTCATGACATCATCCAACCATTCTCATCATGCTTCAAGCGATGATGTCCTCGACATCAGTCACCCGCCTGTCTCGTTTAACCACAGCTTTTCCACACCAAAAATGCAAAGGCGTTCCAGCTTTGACGTCCTACATGGACTGGCTGGTCCAGAATCCAGTCTCCCTCTCCCCAAGCGAGAAAGCTTAAGTCTCAACTTGAAAGCTGCAGATGGCATTCGCGAGGGTATTCCCATGGAGTTTGGTGGCAGCCCAGCTCACAAGGATCTTATAAAGCGCATGTCAAGTCCTACACGCACTTTGAGTCGTATGTTATTTTATTTTTTTCGATGGTAAATAATTTCCTTATATTCTGAACATACACATAAGGTATACCAGTGGCCTCCGTAGGTCAGTCTTGCTTTTTCCATGATTTTTTCGCCTAAGTCCTTTTTTTCAACTTCATGGTGACCCAACGCTCACAGGGAATGCTCGGGCATTAGCGGAAGATGGACCGACCCCAGTCCGTATATCGCCTTCCGCTATTGCACCGACAGATGTCAACATCCCAAATGGCTCCGTAAATCTCAATGCGTCCACTTCGTCTCTCCAAGCCCCAGCTTCTCCGAATAATCGTCGTATTTCGCTTACTCCTGGTGGTACCACCAAAGTCCTTGCCGATCTCCAGGCCGGCGTGGTAAATGCTCGTAATGCATTGGAGAACACGAGGGCCCAACTTCGCCTCTCACAACGTACCGTAGCGCAACTAACGCGACAGACCGAAGACCTCAAAGAGAGTCGGGAGCGCCTTCGACTCGAAAATGAGGGTCTGAACAATGTGGTCGCTCGTAAGGAGCGACTACTTCAAGAGGTGCGTCTTTTCTTCTCTCAGAGAGTCCGAACGTTCATAGCCCTGTAAGGTTCTGGAACGAGCCCGCAAAGCCGAAGCTGAAGCCTCGACGTTGAAGGCCCAGCTGAAAACCGAAACCGCGGCATCCAAAAAAGCCCTTCGCGAAATGGAGTCTACCCTTGCAGAGTCGACAACCCTGTCCCAAAAATCCGAAAGGGAATACATTACTTTGCGCGATAGCATCAAATCCATGACGGAAAGTTGGAAACATGACACGGATAGACTCCGAGATGAGATGCGGAAGCGGGAAGACAAGCTGAAGAAGGAAGCAGAGTCAGCTGGAAAAAAATATAAACAGTTGGTAGATGAGGTCAAGGCTGCCAAAGAGCAGCAGATAATGGTCAAGGACCTTCAGCAGGAGAGTTCACAGGTTCGGCAAGATATCGAGGAGGAATTCCGCGAAGAGATTAGAAAACTCAAAGCACAGGTAGAAATACAGTCTGAGCAAAGCGAGGAAGCTGCCCAGACTGCAAGGTTGGCACTATTACTATTATTGTCACTCTTCTCCATTAATAGCTATTTCCTAGGATGTTGGCGAGTGAGCTGGCTCGCCTCCGCCGACTTATGCAAATTGGAAGTCAAACCCCTCCCCCGTCCTACGACGATTCTCGGGACGGAGATGCCACGTCATAACCTTGTCTCCGGACTCTGCATTGCTTATGCTCCTCCCCCGCTATCTTTAGATCTTCTGCACTCATTTTGTACTTTATATCACTCCTTATTGTCTATACCCGGGATACATATATCAGGTGGATACATTTCTTATTGGGCCACATGTGAAATCACATGTGGCCGGAATAGTTTGGACGGCCGTTGAGAACGTCCGTGAGGCCGTTGTACATAGCAGGTCTCGGCCATTTCCGGGCTAGTTGCCGGTAAGGTGCACTGGCCACCGGGTCCATAATAATCATGCGTATTATGTTGATAGCTCAAAAACCCAGCTCGGTATTGTCTCCTTGTTTCGCAATCTTCCCCTCATGGCTACCCTCACCACGCCCGTAACTGAGTTGTTTGGAATCAAGCACCCCGTATTGCTTGCCGGTAAGGTTACTATTGTTCTAGAGGCCAATCAGCGAACTAACTTGAACGTGTACAGGCATGAATGTCGCCGCTGGGCCAGAGTTGGCTGCGGCCGTCACCAATGCTGGTGGGATGGGTGTTATTGGTGGTCATGGCTATACTCCAAAAGTACTCAGGCAGCAGGTGAGCGGCTCGTTCATCGATCTTTTGGGTGTACTAAGACCCGACTCTAGATAAAGGCGCTTAAGCAGGATCTGAAGGACCCGAATGCTCCGTTTGGCGTTGACCTCCTAATTCCCCAGGTGGGCGGTAATGCACGCAAGACTAACGTATGTCACATACATTCCGGGGAACCGTCCATTGACTCCAACCACAACTGTGTGCTTTCAGTACGACTATCAGAAAGGACAGCTGAACGAGTTACTTGACGTCATCATCGAGGAGAAAACGACTCTGTTCGTCTGTGCTGTGGGTGTGCCCCCTCAGCATGCAGTTGAAAAATTGCACAAGGCGGGCATCCCTATCATGAACGTGAGCGCACTTTCTCATTGTTGCTATGATAAGCACAGCGAACCACGGCCCTGCAGATGGTTGGTCATCCAAAGCACGTCGCAAGAGCCCTTGCTGCAGGGGTCGACCTAATATGTGCCCAGGCCGGAGAGGGTGGCGGCCACACGGGTGACATTCCGGCGTCGCTCCTCATCCCTGCTTGTGTGGATGCTGTCAAGGGACACACGTCGCCACTTACCGGGAAGCCTGTTTATGTCATCGGAGCTGGTGCCGTGTATGATGGTCGGGGTCTCGCTGCAAACTTGTCGTGGGGGGCACAAGCAGTCTGGGTCGGAACGCGATTTGTCGCGTCAAAAGAAGCTGCTGCACCCAAGGCACATAAAGACGCATTGCTAAGCGCAGGCTACGAGGACGCTGTCACAACTCTCATCTACACCGGACGTCCTCTGCGTGTCCGCAGGACGCCATATATCGATGACTGGTGGGTACTTGTCTGACCATATTGTCATAAGCTAAGCTCATGATCAAATTTTATTAGGAATAACAACAGAAAGAAAGAAATAGAGGAATTGACATCCAAAGGAATCATACCCTACGAATACGACATACAACAACGTCCGGAGAAGTCACTTGAAAGTCGACCGTGGTTAATTGGACGAGTAGCCGCACTGATCAACGATGTCCTTCCTGCCCAACAAATAGTGGAAGATATGGTATCGGATGCTGCCAAGATCCTACTGCACGGAGCTTCTCTGGTAACTGTCAAGGCGAGGCTATAGGCTATGGTTGGTACTTGGGCTTGTGCACGATGAATTTCTATGTACGTCATGTCGTTACCTGTAGCACTAGTGGTAGCAATAGTAGGTCTACGCCAGCGGAGGCTTAATGGCAAGAAATATGGAGACTGAGTGCTCTACCACAAGTGACTGCAGACTACGAAGGCGTCTACAGTTCCATACCTCCAACATAAATAGAGTTTGGTGCCGAGCATCACACTCATAACCAGTGAGGGGTCCGTTTGGTGGGTTTGAAGTAAGACCTGTCAGATGTCTTGGTGTTCTGGTCGGAAACCATTCAATGCAAGAACCGCAGAAGTCTGTTCCGTCGCGTCATACCCCACTGACGATCTCCTAGTGCACAACAACTTGTCATGCAAAGGGGGGCAACAGTGCCAGCTCAGCATGAAAGTCAAAAAGTAAATCCTTGTGGACTTCGACGAAAAAGAAGGGACACAACAAAGGGGTTCATAAATACTAATACTAGTATTATTCTTCGTCACTCTGGTCACCCAGGAATGCTTGTATGCTAGCCCGAGCAGTTTTCTTGGGGAGGTTTTGAGGATGGTGCGCCATGTACTAGGATTATAACCTACCTTTGCCTTAGCAGGTGCATCGTCAGCTTCACTCAATTCGCTGGAGGCATTATCAGATATGCTTTCTCGTCCTTTGCGCTCTTTTCTGCGTTGGGCTTGCTCAAACTCCTGGATGTCCTCTAGACACGTAATCAGTTCTAAGTGTATGCATGAAAGCAACGCACTTACGGAGCTCCTGTTGGAATTCCCTCTTCTGCTTGATCGCCTTTGCTTTCTCTATGGTGTAGCGGGGTGTCATACCGAGATCCGCTAACATTTCATGCAGGCGCTTTATTTGCTGTTTCGGTTTTTCCAGTCCTTGGAATTCCTTTTTCCATGTCTTCCGTACCCCACAAGCGACGACGACGGCCTATGCATGCAATGACAACCATTGTATTCGGCGGAATATCAGAGAATATCAGACCTACCTTCAACTTAGTGACAGTCTCCTCGTCCTTGGACAAAGGTTCCTTCGTCTTTTTGCCTCGGCTAGGTTTTTGCGAGTCCCCCTGCTTCTCACCATCCTAAACCGTACAGGCATTCCACAAAGGCACAACGTCAGAGGGTACTAGAAACGCACCTTTCCCTTCTTCTGTCGTTTCTTTGGCGGCTCGTCAATGACCGAAGATAGATCAGATTCCTATCATCCATTCGTTAGGTATATCCGACTAATTATTAAACGCACTGACCGCACCGTTCTCTTCAACTACCTTCTCTGAATGCGATGAAGGACCTGCCAGCGTAGAACTAGAGGCGACGGGCCCTTGATTGTCATTAGCCTCTGACTTTGCTGGCGTTGTGGTCTTAAGTAAAAATGAGTGGCAGAAACACTACGAGTAGGGTTCATTACCTTGGTGGGGGATACATTCTTGCGCTTCGTTTGGAGTTCTTTGACAGACTTAACTTCTTTGTTTTCACGTGAGGGAGATGGGGGTTGCTGTGCTTCCTTCTCATCTTCGTCCTCGGATGACTCCACTACAGCCTATCCAAAGTTTAAACACATGTCATAGTAATAGGGTGGTTAGAAACATACCTTGGACTTGAATTTACCACTCTCAGGTTGACTGGCCTTGCTAGGTTTGGGCTTCTATTGGATCATACGTAACGAAATGAACAATGTTCAATCGTATGTAAATTGACTCACGTCTTTAGACTTCTCCTTGGTCAGCTTGGCCTTGGGCGGCATGGACGGCGCGTTACGAAGTGTTGAGTCCTCTGCGGCGGCCTCCAACTCATCGGCTGATGATCCGCCTACTTTCCTCTGAGTCGGATGAAGGAGGGGATACGCGTGTATATGTTAACAAACACTTACGCCCTTCTGCTTCCGCTTGTCTGCACCTTTCTGCACCTTTCTGTCCTCTTTTCGGCCACCCTTGCCGTTCGGTCTAGGTGAAACCTCACTATTGGACCCCTTTGACGGCTGTTCGCCTTGGGTACTTTCTTGGTCATTGGACTCGCTCTAACGAGAGTCAGTCGCTGCGTAACAGGTACGGAGCGTGTTGGGGGACAGCCCTACCAGTTTGGCAACAACGGTATCCTTAATTGCGGTCTTGAATTCCTTAGCTTCAAGAGTTCCAGGTTGAAGCGAAAGTTGATCCTCCAGCATCTGACGGACCTTCCTAACAGTGAGATCACTGCGATGCCACAGATGATGATCAGAGGGGCTATATTCATGGCTCAATGGAGCTAATACATACTGGAGTTCACCATCCTTGCGGGCTTCGCAGAGTAAGGCTGCGGTGGCCAGTTTCACTTTGGAAATGCTGGGGGGCATTGCAAAACTTCGAGTGTTCGAGGATATAAAGTGATAAGAACGACGTTGAGGAGATGCGAAACTACCAGTGCAAGTAGCGCTTGTCCCGGATCCATTCGTTGTGATGATGTGCAGCTTACATAAGCGAGCTGGGGTCCATGTCTCTTGAAATATCTACATGTTACTTGCCATCCACACCTCAAAATTCCATGCCTTGCCCAACTTATCACTTAGTAGCACCATGTCGTGACGTTATGGTCCCACCTCCCGCTTCCTTGTCATTTCTACCCCCGAAACATGGGCAAATGCAACCCCACTGGGATTCTCACACCGGACTGTGAGTGTCAATAAGGGGAGGAGTGACCATGCACGGGAGAGCTCAAGAACAAGTTTTTCAAGGGTTAGATAGGAGGACGTGTCAATAAGTTGGAGTAATGATGTGCCCCTGCTCATGATACGGTGATACGTATCTGAACAAACATACTTACCTCGTACAAGCATCGCACTACGTCTGGGCAATCTATCTCGCTCGGGTAAGGTTCAGATAAAGTGGTGCTGGTATAGGGAGAACGCTCGAAGAACATGATATTGGCGATGACATGCTGACGCGCAAGCCGTTCCGGTGGTTTAACGCCAATAAGAACCGGTAGGATGAAGTCTTCGATGCGAACGATTGTGGTCCAACGGGGTCATTCGTGGTCTCCTCTGCCCTACCCGCTGCGGAGGTGTCGGCTTCCTCTACCTTTGGCGTCGTAACCTCGACAGAGAACCCTGATGCCAAACGGGATCTTCTTTGGAAGGTCAACCACCACACGCACTGCTTTCGCGCTTTCCCCAGCGAGTTCAAACGCAGCCGAGGCTCGTAATGTCATCAATTAAAGTGCACACCAATATAATGGACTCCGGAGCGTGCCTTCTCGCCAACAGTGCTGAAAGTGCCTTGGCAAGGTGCCCATAGTGTACTACAGAGTTCGTCACGTCATTTGATGTGCCACAAGCATCGAGAAAGGATGGCTTGAGATGGGGGTAGACACTTGCGAGAGCTTGCTGGGGCTTCGGTTGATACCAGTAGTCTGTACCAACCGCTGTCGTAAGCCAGATAGAGTCGAGGAAAACGATGTCAGTCATCGTCGTGATTGCATAAGTCAATTACGTAACAGCAGCCGACAGGGGGGAGTTAGCCTTAGGACTCAGTGGCTGAGTGCAGTGCCCTCCTGCTGGCCAATGTACACTGCTCGTCGTCCGAAGCTGTTCCTCGAGCATGATGTGCCCCGGATTTATCCGGTTTCCTACAATGGCTGATATCGAGATCTACTACATAGATAATGCAATCACTGATACATTACTACTGATAGTCCTCTCCATGTCCTCTCCATGTTTCTGCTTTTCTGAGGGTTTACATAAGTGTTCAAGAGCGAGACATATCCACATTTGGGGACTTGTTTTACAGGTATACACAGGAATGAACATCAGTATCAGTCATCACACAGACATTATCCCAGTGCTAGTCACAGCTCCAGCACGTGGCGGGGCAAATACCATGTTTGCATGGGATAATGGAGGCAGTGAAGATCCCATCGGATTTGTTGTCTTTGGGTCCCGAAGGTTCAACATAAGCCTTGAAATCAAGATTGCTGAGATCCTGTGGTCATCAATCCAGGTATTTAAAAATAAAAATAAAAGAATTGGATAGAGACTAACACATTGGTAATGGTAGAAACAGAACCTTTGAGAGAGTTCTAGAAGGGGTTCAAGCCTATCATTGAATGCTAAGGAGTTGTTAAAAACCCACTGTTGCCACCTAAACTAGGTTGAATTGGGAATGGGACAGATACAACCAAACAGCTCACCAGCAGCATAGTTACATTCACTGCATTAACTGCACACATCACCCTGAAATGATGGTATCTCATCAGCATTGATTTACCTCACAAAGATAATTTTCAACACACGCAAAGTACAGAGAACCTAACAATTTATGGGGCTAAGTCGCAGCGACAGGGTAAGATCGATGGACACACCGTCTCGTAGCAGGATGTGAATTACACTCCCGCTCCGGCTCCCTTCTTTCCGCATCCGCAGTGATCCCACGAGGGTAAGGAGGAAGACAACAAAGTCATAAAGTAGTTGACCGCTCCACGCAATTGCTATATCTGCATGTGTCGATGGTCGTAACACAAAGGAATTAATGTCAAAAACAGGATTTATAAAGATCGGAAGGACATACACATGCCGCTGTAAAATGTCAGCCATGAGTTACACACTTAACACAAAGCAGACTCACTGCTCAGATGATAAATATGAACCAAAGGGGCAGCCAACATTTCCTGTCAATTGGGCTGGGAGTACGGAATCCGTCGAACCTGATGAAGTGACACTGCTGGAGAACACCGACCACTTTTCGTCGCCTTATCAGTCATCGGATATGCGATCCTCCATTGAGGGAGCACACGTACACAGCCAACAACTATTGCACCAAGCCAAAGCGCAAGGAGTGGGATTAAAACTTGCCGCCGGCTATGGGGATAAAGAACGTAGACACGCATAGTCATGATGACTTCGGTTCGTTAGGACAACGAAAATAAGATAAGGCAGTGAACGACGTACTTGATCCAATTACCTGGATGACAACAGTTACAAATTGGTCAATGAGGTGTATGGAGTTACACCTGGTATGATCTTGTGTAAATCAAAACCAACAGAGGAATGAATAGGGATCAACTCACCACTAATTTCAAAGAAAAGGTGAATGCACGTCAAAGATTACGGGGAAACAAGAGGACCCACACTATAGTCCGATGGAGTTGCCGGTACCCAAGATGCATATACCTCAGTTGGAACATGGCCCAGTATGGAGATATATCGATTGGCAACGAAGAGGGCAAACGCCCATGATTTTTTCGGTCTTTGCCAGAATAGCTCGATCTCTCGTGCAAATGTGAGTGCATAGTCGTATAATAGTAAAGCTACAGAAGTCTCAGTGTCTAGTAGCCCTGGCAAAATAACAACCGAGGTGTAAGAGGCTCACTGGTGAAAATGACAGCAATGAAAGAAGAAGAAACGTCTCTGAAATTCAGGACTTGACGATTAGTGTTGGATACCTACAAAATGCGAGAAGTACTTACAACTGAGGGGACATCGAAGAGGTTTGACTAAACCCAACAGACGGAATTACTATGTAAAGAGGAATAAAGCGAGCGTACTAGGCTGTTGGCATCTTTTAGAACGTATTCGGTACTATGGTCGGACACCGGTTGATGGAGTCATCAGATGCACACACACTCACTAAGAGCATGCACCTCAGGCTCTGTATGCGGCTTCCGCCAAGATCCCGAAAGATCAACTGCCAACAAGGTGATTTGATAGCGCCGAAACTGTTGTATAGGATAGAGCAGTACATGCATAGAAGTGGTACTGTGCACGTGACTAGTCGCGCTTGGAATCCGTGTCGACAACCAACGATGCATGATGGACGAAATCCAAGTCGAATGTCCTATCCACCTTGATTCTGTCTCCCTCAAGCACATCCTCGCATTCAAATGCGGTACCGCATCTTTTTGTTAGCCATCCGACTTGCTCACGACCCTATCCACTTCCGTAGGACACGGATTTTGCACAACATGTCTCGATGCACACTTTGCCCATCGCTCAAGTGGTATCATGTGTCCTACGTGTCGCAAGCCCATCAAACGCAAAGATGCATTTCCCCTCTTTCTCGCACCCGCTCGATCTACGTCACAGTCCCGCCCTCCGTCTTCCCTCCCGACATCGCGTCAAGGCTCACTGGCAGCTGACATCGACCTAACTTCCCGCGATGACGAGGCTTCTTCTGTTACCTCTCGACTTAGAGAGAAGAACCTTGCTCTTACTTTTGAAATCAGATCACTTGACACTCGTCTTCGTCGTGCGGAGGAAGCAGAGGAGAATATTCAACACATTCACGAAGTGTATGTGAACTCGCACCAGCATCTTGAGAGGGAGAATTCCACGCTGCAGAGCAAATGTGACGGATTACAGGAGGAAAGGGATTATTTTCGTCACGAGTACGTGCAGTTGAGGGAAGAATATGCGTCACTCAAAAAGCTGTGTACAAAGAAGGATGAGTTTACCGTCTATCTATCCGAGGAGAAAGAGAAGCTGAAGGAGGATCTGGTGAAGGTGAAGGTGGAGCTTCAGAAAGTTTCGACCGCGAAAAATCAAGCAGTAGAGGAAGCTCGGGAGGAGAGGAAACGCGTCGGAACTTTTCAGACGCAATGCGAGAAGCTCGCAAAAAAAGTAATTCGATCATCTCCCTTCCTATTATATTGCTGATTGATTGCATTTGATATTCCCTCACTAGGTGGCATCGGAAAGGAAGAAATGGCAGGCACTCGAGAACGAGAACAAAGAGCTGCGACGAGCACCAACTGTCGAAGATGAATCTTTAATCGTCATTGACGCTAATCAACCCGATCACCTTGCACAGAATGATCCTGATTGTGCATGGTTGGATGACGCATGTGCTCTTAAGGGCGACCGACTTGACATTGTCGATGAAGATACGAATTCGGAACCAGACGAAAGAGTGAGTGAAGCTGACGTATCATCTGGTGTTGCCGATATCGAAAGGAAGCAGAAGGTCACCTGGAGGGAGATAGAGAACGTGGATGATAGGGAACGGCCTTTACCAGCCGACCGAGGAAATATACCAAGGAAGTCACTTACCCGCTTTCCTTCGGATTGGAGTTTCGAGCCGGACGTTGGACGGCCACTTGGCTCAAGCAAAAAGCGGAAGCATACTGGAGACAACCAGCCAGCGGGTAGCGAGCTTTATAAAGTCAAGCTGAAAACACGATCAGAAAATGGGTCGTCACACCGCCAATCTCTCAATGCTACTGTTCATCCCTCTGACAAATGCTCCAAGCCACCGCTCCCCTTATCAGTTGATAGAGACGGACGTGTGAAGGGGGCTGTTGTTCTTGGTTCTAGACGAAAATTGAACTCGAGGAACTGACAGTCCATTCTTTGTTCTTTCCCTTGCCCGAACTGTTCATGCAAGCTTTGTGTATTCCAGAACCTAGAAGTACAGTGTACAAACGACCATGGGACAATCTTGTAAACTATGACTAGCTTGTGTAATGACCGTTTCAAATCTTGGGTCTGTCTGTTCTACTTCCCCACAGCAAAGAATCGTACACCCTCTCCATCCGCAACTCCAATTGTCTGTGCCCGCCCTGAGCGAGTGAGGTTTGAAATGGCGCGCCGTAGAAGAGGAACAGGTATTCCAGAGAGTGGTGACGGTACAGGAGGATCAGTTATCTCGTAAAAAGTAAAGATGGTGTTCAACTGGCCAGTAGCCGTTGCCTTGCACAACACATCAGCATATGAAAAAGAACAAGGAAATCCCATGCGCACGTACCCAAGAATACAGTACATCCGCCCACTCTTCTGGGAGACGCCACAGCAGAATCACCGAGCGCGTCTGCTTCGCTGGTTCATAAAATGCGAGGTTGCGAGACACGAGCTCAGCGATCAGGTAAATGAGATAGGTTGGCAGTACACGACCTATTCCGATGTCACCATATAGAGGTGGGCTGAGATGGCCGAATGTCACGTACGGTTGATTCGCTCATTGCGCAGTATTTCGTCCCAGTCACCGCCAGCTACTTCTGCATCCTCGACGCGAAGGAAAAAGAGTCTTCTGTGCCGTGCATAAGAAAGGATCAAACGTATCCAGTTATCGGTGAAGCCCTTTTGAGTGGTAGGGTTTGGTTGTTGGCTGGAGGGAGGTCAAACATAACTCGAGTACATACGAGATGACATACGTGAAGAAGGCATGCGCAGAATGAATCGATGGTAGTAGAAAACCTAGTTTATTGTCAGTTCACCCATCCAAAACCGCTGCAGTGTGTTCACCTGACTGTGTGGTATGAGCCGAGAGCTGCATGACTTTGGAAATTGACATAGGAGGAAACCCATATTTGTCCATCCGTCATTTGCCGAGAAACTGTACAGTAGACAAATCAAGGTTTCAGCCACATTTGGACACAAGACTCGGCATTCTCAACAACGACAAGACACGACCACCGACATGGTAAGTTTACTGGAAACATCGCTACTGACATCCTAATGGATGCATCTCGATAGGCCGAACAAAAGACAGCGCCCACCAACCCCATGAAGGAGCTCAGAATCGACAAGCTCGTCATCAGTACGTCTAGTACCTTGGGATATTGATGGAATATTCAATCTCTGTGTCAGACATCAGTGTCGGTGAATCCGGAGATCGCCTAACTCGTGCTTCAAAGGTCTTGGAGCAGTTAACGGGTCAAACACCAGTTACGTCCAAGGCACGCTATACCGTTCGTCAATTTGGTATTCGACGAAACGAGAAAATCGCCGTACACGTCACCATCCGTGGGCCAAAAGCAGAGGAAATCCTTGAGCGCGGTCTCAAGGTGAAGGAGTACGAGCTGAGGCGAAAGAATTTCTCAGAAACGGGCAACTTCGGCTTCGGTATTCAGGAGCACATCGATCTCGGTGCCAGGTACGACCCTGGTATCGGTATCTTTGGTATGGACTTCTACGTGGTCATGGGGAGACCAGGAGCACGGGTTGCAAGGAGAAAGGAACAGCGTTCTAGAATTGGTGCCCCACACCGGGTTATCAAGGACGATACGATGGCATGGTTTAAACAGAGGTTCGATGGTATCATCCTGGTTAGTCAATCATTGCCCGTTTACTTGCACGTTGAAATGCTGACGGGCGCTCTTAGAAATAAACACATGCCATTTTGGTTGCACTTTTATGTATGCTTCGCACTATATGACTACACTTATGTGCAATCGCATGCTTCCATTCACCGAAATGCACACGGCTTTTCCTTGGGGAGTGACATGAAACAGTAACACGTGTCTATTTTGGTAGTCCCGCGTCGCGTCATTAGCTTGGTTTTAGCTCCTGATCAAGCAGATCACGGTGAGAGTGTATCTTGAAGCAGAGCGAGCGGCACTCCCTTGGAGCATGGTCGTTTTCTCTCGGTCATTGGATCAATCCCTTAGAATCCCCAAACATAAACATATTGCTAGCATTTGTGAGACACCTCCATCACTTATGGTCCACGGATGCCTACCTCTGATCAAACGAAGGCAGCGACGAGGAAATGAGACGAAGGGAGCTACTTTAGACCCACAAGTTCACACCCATGGACTCTTGCAATCGATAACTTGTACTCGTTTATGTATGTACATAATTGTACAATTTTTATCCAAGGCCGGCTACGTCTCGGCGAACAATGCATAAACATCCTCTGCTGCTTTCTCTATTTCACTCGCAAATTCTGCGTTCGGCATTTCTGCGCGGGAAGTGATCGTGAATTGGAGGAAGTCTGTTTGCCATGTAGGATTAGCAAGGAGTAGGGCAATGAAATAATAAAACTTACCATCGAATCCTGTCACATATGCTATGCCAAAACCTTCCGGGACCACTGCACCCCAGCCATATTCTTTACACCTGGCACTGAAGACCGCGCTCGTACCCAGCGTCCGCCGGGATGCGCGGACATAGAACGGGTCGGTGTAGAGATCCGGAAGAGGAGTGGAAGAAGAGTTGAGAAGTTTCAGACCTGGTGCGCAGGGCGATGGTCAGGGACGCAGAGCAGGAAAGAAACACCAATCGAGGAGGGTACGTACCCAACATGTGTCGATCCACACCTTCTGCCATTCCTGCTTCTCTTGCAATCTCTCTATGCCTCACCACCGCCTCCTTGAACTTGTCCGCTTTCTCCTCTCTGTTCATACTCGCATTTTCCATGGAGTGCACCCAGTCAACGACCTCGTTTGTAACTACCCGGATAGCTTCCAACCGCCCCTTATAGAACCGCCGCGTCGTAGCAGCCTCGTACGTGCAAACCGGCCACTCTGTCATTTTACCGTTTGGCGCCTCACACTCTGCTAGGCGCGCATATGCAAGCTGGATGACGAGCTGTGCCCATCCGTCAGGTCCCACGCCGAACGTCTTTATCGCGCGTTTTCCGTACTTGGTGCGCACAAACGAGAGTGCTTGCTCTGATGCAAGGGTATATAGTCGCTTCTCGGCAGAAGCGATGGAAGCTTGCAGGGCAGATGTCTTCGATAGATCGAAATCTAGTGGCTTTGGTTCTGATACCAGAAGTGCGGGGTATGGTGCAGACAATTCAAGCTCAGAGTTTGGATCGGTCAGCCATGTCAAGACGTCATCACACATCCGTGCAGTCGAGGTGCCATCCATGACACTGTGTTCGGCCATGAGCCCGGCGACGCTGTTGTCGAAAACAACAAACTGGATGGGCTTGTCGACAAAACGGGAGCCGAGGGCACGAGCAATGCGGGGCGGCGTTGGATTTGGAGTAGACTGAAATGACATGTGAGCGGAGGTAGGGGAAACAAAGACATTGGATGGGCCTACATCAATCAGGCCATGCCAAA
>Ga0307518_10000235_pt1 | contig 41788 bp, 17 predicted proteins | sample 25_EM_MG_FD_203889 | JGI IMG/M metagenome (GOLD analysis project Ga0307518, IMG submission 203889) | Populus trichocarpa ectomycorrhiza microbial communities from riparian zone in the Pacific Northwest, United States - 25_EM | ecosystem: Host-associated > Plants > Roots > Unclassified | place... | reverse complement strand
GGCTGGCTTGAAAAAATCCATAACAGGCGTGACGTCCTAAAAGCGTCCTTGTTGATGTTCATAACATCAACAATCAAATAATTCAAGCTAAAATTTAAGATGTTTAATTTAATTGGTCAGGTTCTAAATTTATTTTCTGCAGGTTACCAGTTTGAATTTTACAAATCTTAAAATCATTGAAAGTTTATATTATCATTAACTTCAGAGTTTATAAAATTAATTAAAATACGTGTAAGTTAACTCAAATATTTACATTAATAAAAAAAAAAATTCAAGATCAATCACTGAAGTAATTAACAGAGGAGTTTATACATTTTTGATGAAGTATGAACTCTCTTAAGGAATTGTCTATGGACAACTGAGGCCACAAGCAGAAAGTAGGATTCATAATAGTCGAATTAACATGTCTGGATCATCTGTCTGAAATCTACTCAATCATAAAATTCAAAATGTCTTAAAGCAAAGATTTTGTCTCAAACTTTATAATATCCCATAGACAGCATGCCACATAGATTGGAGTGCATGGTCAACAGTCAAATCCAACCTCTCCCCCGATATCTAAAAAGGGCTTCCAAGAGGGCTCTGGCCCAGGTCCTTTTCAACTGATAATGTCTTCCTGAATAACCCGCGCGTGCATTGGTTTGTTTTTGGGTTTAAGCATATTAAAATTTTGATTTTTTATTTTTATTTTCTAGGTTTAATCAGTATTATTAATTGTATGCTTAGAAGTGTGATGAATATTATATTTCAAAGTATTTTTTTCTTGAAAATATATTAAAATAATATTTTTTTTTATTTTTTTAAATGTATTTTTGACATCAACATATCAAAATGATTTAAAAACATCACAAAAAAAAAATTTCAAGCAAAACAAATTTTTAAAAAATAGCAAAACGGCGATTTAACCACAACACTAAACAAACTTTAAACTCAGCATGGCCTAGCAAGTTAACCTAGTGACTTGTTATCCCATCCCATGTCAAGTTTAAAATTAAATTATATAAAAGTTGATTAAGTACAACCTAGTTAACCTAATAAATCAACTCACTACCCAATCAACACTTGGTTTAACTTAAACATTTTTTTAAAACCAAGTTATTTTAACTTCTTTTTTTAATTCTGAAACAACATAATTTTAGATTACTCGGATCAATCATAGTTAACCATTTAACTTGCAGTTCAAGCTTTGAATAAGGTTATGAACTAAACCGAGTTTAATAACTTTCAATGATTTAACCGGATATAAGAATTAAAAATTATTATTATTATTGAAAAAATAAAAACCATGAACTTAATTTGAATGATAAAATTATTATATAATATAGGAGTGATTTAATTAACTTATTTATGTCATTTAAGATTTTATATGGTTTATAAATAATGAAATTACAATTAATCAATAAGTCTTTTGTCTAATGAGCTCCTTGCACTTAAGGTCACAGAATATTCAAATACTTGAGCTTAAAAAATGCTTCATAAATTATAATAAGGGGAGGTCAAAGTAGCCCTTTATCTTTGTAGCAGTAGCCAATTTAATCCATCATGATAATATGACTCTCCTATCTTACTAACTATTCATGCATGCTACCTTCCTGATTGTCTAATCATTGATTGTGAGATGCAACTTATTCTATATTTAATTTTTAGTAATTAATAATTCTCTTTTTAAGAATTCTACCAATATTAATATTTTTTAATTACTAGTGGGGTTAAAGTTATTAATATTGATAAATATATTATAATGTTAGTATTGTATTAAAGGAATAAATGCAATCAAAAGTTTTTATGGATACTAAAATAAATAAAACACTCCTAATGGACCAGGAAAAAAAATGCCACTGTTCTTCTGTTATTTACCACGTTTTATTGTGTCTACTGAAAAGCTATGTATTCAATGAATGTCTTTGGGTGATTTAGCAACATTATTCAATTTACTCTCGATATGGTTACTCTAATGTATACTCTAAAAAAATATATATATATATATATATATATATATATATATATATGGTATTTTTTTTAACGATAATATATATATATATGTAGGATAGGTTGAGTGATGATTACATTGTTAATGAAATATGTAAATTCAAAATCTTAAATTATTAAATGAGTTTTTAAAACTTGTACGAACTTATACTATCTTATATAATTAATTAATTTTAATTAAAAGAGAAAATGGTTGTGTTAAGATTTAAATTTGTAACCGTTTAATCATCAAGACTTTAATATCATGTTAAAAAATTATCTCAACTTAAAAATTTTAATTATTAAATAATATTTTAAAATATAATTTATATTATTCTTAAAAATATATATATAAATATAAAAGAAATGTAGCCGACATGGTACCAAAAAGAAGCTTAGCGTTGAAAATAAAACAAACCACTAGATTAGATAGCATAAAGGAGGCGAAATGGAAATCACTTTCACATGGTTTTGTCTTATATCACCGGAAGTGAAGTGGGATTCTGACATTTTCAAGTGGATTTTGATTGAAATCGAAATTAGAATGGATTTTTGCTATAGTTGAGAGAGCCTTTCAACAGATTGAACTAAAACTTGTTCACATGATTCACGCTAGAACGCAACATTTTGGAATCAATGGTGGACACGTACTCTATTAAGAAAACAAGTGGTCTAGGGAGAAGGCTACAACTTGAAAAACCTCTCTCAACATCATCTGCCATAAAGCTTGATTGGGACTTAAGCGGTAATGTGGAGAAGCTAGCTTGTTTTATTAGAGTCGACTTAGCTGAATCATGTTGAGAAGAAAGCTAATTAATAAGTGCATGTGACATGATGTCAAATGTCATTCTTGAGTAAGCTAAGACTAGAAGGGCTGGGGGTTTTCTGCACTCGTATACGGGAAAAAAAGATGTGTTTTTTATTCTATTTGTTCTTACAATAAAGGATATTATTGAGCTAATTAATTTATATGTGAATTGAGACTAGTTTTCCTCCTTGGATAATCTTAAGAATGCATCTCTAATATTAGTCAAATACATCTAGGAAAATTTAAATCCGAAAAATCAAGAAAAAATTATATATTTTTTAACTATTAGGTCAAGAAAAAAACTAACGTGGAAATTATCGTTAGACCATGAAAAAAAAAACTGATTTAACAAACAAGTCTAGAGATTTGAAAAGATGTCGAACATTCGATAATCCTATTAATGGAGTGGGATATTCTAGCAAAACCCCTTGAAATTCCATGCCATCAATTGTGTTCCAAGAGTCTAAAATATGGATTGGGTGCATGACCCTTGCTGTCCTCCAAATGCACTACAAGGTGAGCCTCCCACCTAAAAGAAAAAATAAAAGGTCAATTTGGATAGAAGGAAGGATCCATTTAATATGTTGGGATAGGAATTGGTACCTAATTATTTAACTTATTGCTCATGTTATGAAGCATTATTATATGCTCTTGATTAATGCTTGATTGAAAATATATACTTGTCGCTTACGGTATATTATCTTCTTCGATAACTTTATTATATAAGAAATTGATATTGAAATGACATATCTATGCTTCAAAGCAAGCACTTTTGTCTTTTATTCTAGTGAGAGTGTTGTTGGCATATGTGAGAATATTGGTCTTTATCATGAGGATTTGTCTATCTGCATGTGAAATATAATCATGTTTCTTGCTGTAATTTCAATCTCTCTCTCTCTCTCTCTCTCTCTCTCTCTCTCTCTCTATTTCTTTTCAGCCTCTCAAAATCAATTCCAGGGTTCATGTGACCAAGTTCAAGGCTCATAATTGGTAGCACCGAGCTTTATACATAGGCACAGGGAAGGGACAACATTGACCTCTATGTCAAGGCTTCTCTATGTTGTGATTACTTTTGAAACATGGCTCTTTTCATGTGTTGCTTGCTGGAAACAATGCTTGTAGCAAAAGATCCTTCGTGTATTAAAATCAAGTCCTTTCTTAATGAAGTCTTAAACAGGTGGTCTACAGTAGAGATTGTGTGTCCATGAGAAAATTCTTCTCGCAGCCTTTCATAGAACCTGACCTTGAATGATATCATGGGAAGCAAGCCACTTGCCAAAGGGTTAAGCATTTTCAGAAGCGGTACCTGATCAACTTCTATTAATATTAGAATTGGGCGAGTAGATTGGTTATCTATCTGAGTAGTGAATGCTCATGGTTAAGAAAATAGGCTTGCAGATTGACAAGACTCTTGGTCCCTTCACATTTTACATTGATCTTCAACCAGACAAGGACATAAAGAACAAGACACCATCTAGTGAGACTATATTATTGGCATCATTATCACTAATGACATATTGGGTCCAACTTCTAACAGGTAAAGGATTTGAGGTGGGGCGCTTGAGAAAAGAAAAGCAAAAGATTCAATCAAGATTGGTGGCTAAAGGGAAAAATGAGGAGCACCCAACGGAGCTGATAGCAACCATGTCCGAGCAGACGAGAGAAATGAAACAAGGCTTAACAAGGAGCAAAAGGAGGGTAAAGAAAAAGGAAATTCTGTAATGGCAGTCCACATTTGAATCAAGCAGTCTCTCATAGAAAGACGCTCCCAAAGGTTTTTAGGCATATGAGCATTTAAGCAGTGATGTGACTTTCTTTAACATTAAGAAGTGCAGACAGGATGCCATGTTTGGAGGGAGAGATAAGCTTAGACATTCATAAATAAAGTATAAAGCAGAGTACCAAGAGAATTGCAACAGAAAAATGGGGCCATACAAAGATAAGGGCAGCTAAAAACGGGGCCCCAAATGCCATTGTTGCATCGTGATCATTACAGTATCAAGGCACCGCAAAGCATCTGAACCAATTTTAGAAAGACAGTGTAAGGAGTGGTCTAATTTGTTTTGTTTCTGGAGTTATGTTCTGGCCAAAGTGTCACACAAAAGACCAGTTGATGAACATGAAGCAAATGCAGTGAGCGCTCTCTTCTTCATTCAATACCTTCCATGCCACAGCTCTTTCATAGGAGACGGGCCTTCCCATACTTGACAGGCAGATACCACCTTGAAGGCACATAAAACCCTGCCAACAATAATTTGCAGTAAATTAACCACCATTACTTTGATAAAATGAAGGAAAGCTAACGGTTACTTTTCTTTTAGCTAATCAACCTGGCAAGATCACGATTATTAGCTGAGAGGTTGTATTACCAACTTTGAGAGCACATAAGATGAACTCTAAATTAAAAGAGACTTTCGATGGCCGCCAGTGGGAGGATTTGGTTAAATTCGACATTTTTAGTTTGTGCAAGGCTAAGGTAAGCCCATCAAGAGTCAAGGGATCAAAGTGAATGTGCATGTTAAATCAGCCAAAACTTTACCATGTGTAATGAAATTATGACCATATGTGCTGCTCCAAAAAGACAATTCATTTTCGTACTTTGCTTTAAAGGCAGTGTGTTACATTTTCAAGGGTAAATGTATTAGTTCTTTAATATCATCATTTGCATAAGTTCATAAAGGTTGAGGAAAATGGTTTTCAATTGTTTCCCTGACATTTACATTTGGTCACACAAGTTACTCATCACCAAGGTCCATCAAATATTCTTACTGGTGCCATTGACATTGAGATTCTGAGAACTTATGAAGATTTGAAGCTAAGGAAATGCTAGGCACCTAAGATAGAGGCTTTTTGTAGCCCCAGTTCCTGTTTAGACGATCCTTTATCATTTTATGTTATTTTTCATAAAAACTTTCCATATGTGCATTCTAATAGTTATCATACCTGCTGCATTATTTGTGGGAACTCTGAGTACAATGTTTTCCTTCCATTATCATCAAATATCTTTTCCAAAGTGATGTCTTGAAGTGCAACCAAAGTTGTCTCAAGCATGTCAAGTCCTGCTTGATTTGCAAATGTAAAAACCGGCAGAGTCTGCATAGAGCAATAAATAAGTTACCATATTTAAAATAACGCACATCTATGTTCAGTAATGCAGAAAGGAAGAAGAAAAAAGTTCCTTGGTTAGCAAATACATCAATTAATGATTCAGATGGAGACACTAAAGTTCAAATCTGCACCCAAACACATATGCAATAGGCTGATGAGAAGTGAAAATTTTAGAAGTTAGTTCATAGAAAGGGACAGTAAAGCATCTCTTCATTTTTAAGACAATAAAGGAGGGTTTATGGGTAGAACTATGCATATTGTTTCAATGCCATTCTCTTGTCAGACTATGATGCATCATGCAACATCAATGAAATATCAGTGTCCAACGATTAGAGAATATCTTCAAATAGACTGTGATGCAGATAATTAAAATTCATATATGGTAATAAAATACCTTCAAAGAGCAGCACATAAGTGCATCTGAGTGATGCCAGAGTGTTTTAAGAATAGATTCACTTCCTTCATTTTTGAGCAGTTCCACACCTAGATAGCACCTGCAAAGAAGATCAGATAGTTTTAGGCTAAATCATTAGAAATGAAAACAGATCAAGTAAATGTATCTAAGTTTTTAGGACAGGTAGACATGGATCCATGATAAAAAGATTAAAGAGTCACACCTGTAGCTTTCACAGATCCAACGAGCTAGTGTGTGCGCTTCAGGAGTACCGGGTGGTGGCCGAAAACCAGCATGAGAACCAAAATGGGAAGGAGAGAGTGCTAATGCTACCCGCTGAACAGAAGCTATAATACTACGAACATACTGCCGAGCCATGGATGTCACATTTTCTTGAAGGTGCATCTCAAATGCAAATTGGAATGCTATTGTCATCACTGACTTTGTGCACCCACTACGGCCTGAAAGATCACCTGATGCTCTATTTCCAGCAGGCCCAACCTCAAGAGCAGATGCAAGGTCAAGTGTGCGGTTTGGACTGGAGGCATCCTGCATCACATTAATGGGAAAAAAGTAAGTAGGAGCTAACACCAAGCAACATTTTTTAATATATTAACAAGAATTCTCATAACCTAACAGAAAGCATGACATCATTTTCACTAGTATTATATGAATACTCACCATCCCAGAATCAAGAGGAATGATACGGAAACCAGAAGGAATAATAGGAGCATCATCAGAAAAAGAGGCATCAATTGGGGCAAAGATGAGTTCAGCACAGGTGCCAACAGCATTCTCGTCTACTCCACTACAGAGCTGAAGAAATAGAGTAACCAGGAACATTAGAATCAAAAAGGAATTTAAGTGCTAATTGTTGGATATAAACAAATGGTAACTGAACTATTCCAATAGTGGACGCAGAAACAAGTTGACAAAGATAGTACTAAAGAAAAGTAATATTAGTTAAATAAAAACAAAGTGAAATATCTGTGGTCCATGATGAAGGTAATTAATCAACATGGAAGTGACACTTACTTGTAACAGGAAAACATCACCGGGCATGAGCATGTCCTCCCGATAGCCCATATTTTCAAGCTTAATGACCTCCATAAACTGCAATGGACAAACAGTATTCTTCAATTATGCCATGGCATTAAAAGACAGTAAATTGCAACGATTTTTGTCAGAGGATGGAAGCCAAACAAGAGAAAATTGAAACCAAGTAATCCAACACTGAAGTACTTGCCTCTTCATGCTCAATTGTGTGAGCCAAGGGGAGGATAACTTGACCCCCAAAATTTCCAGCTCGAGACATTGGCAAGCTACAAGGACCAGCTTTAACAGCAGCAGCTGCATAAGCATCAATACCACTGTCTGCCCATTCTGATCGATGTTCACGCAAGAATCTGAGAAGTATTGCTGGAGGTACATTCTACACGAAAATGGAAGAAAATCACTTCCTTGAATTGCTAGTAATTTTCTTCTAAGAACGTTCTGATATAAAGTAATAAAATTAAGGACCATAAAGGAAGTTTTAGCTCACAAAGTAGCAACTCCTTGGAATTACATGCTGATGCTTTATACATCTAGCAGTCTAATATGTATATTAGTATAACATTGACCACAAGTACAACACTTACCTGTAATAACATGGATGCTTTCGCACAAAGCACTGCATTACTCATAGATGGAAATCCATTGGCATAAGAAAAATTTACACCCATCATTTTGGCAGGAGATGAGTTTACAAGAACTGTTACATCATCAATGCCATCACTTTCCAACATAGACCATCCCTCATCAGCAAATCCATTAACAGCTTCATTGAAGCCCCTGTAAAATAGGATCTGTTAGATACCTCGTGTATCAATGGCGCTAATGAGAAGCTTTGTCCAAAGAATAAGAGCTACATACTTGCTCAGTCTCTGACTTAATGCACGCAAAGCTGCAGGTCTTCTTCCCCAACCAGTGACGTTTGGCTGAGAAACTTCTTGAGAAACCTGCCTCAAATGGCGTAAAGCCTGCATAAAATGCCATGGTTATATCAGAGCTCGAGACGTTTATAGTCTCCCTTCCATTCCTTCCTCAATCTTATTCATTAATACTTGGCTAAAGGTACAGCTGATATCCATCAAAATTACACTATTCGTCTGTGCATAGAAACCATCAAGCTAGAATCATAGCAAAATATGTTTCTCATTGAGAAGTGCATTATAAGAACATAACTGACAAGATCCTGAATACAAAACAGTCTTACCGCCATTGTTGTCTTCTGAGCAAGCAACGTTGATGACTCGTAAAGCGGGCGCAACACTTCAGGTACACTCCAAGGCTGCATGAAAGAAATGGTTTAATTCGAACAGCAAGGGAACGAATACACTCATAAATAATACAGTGACAAGATTTACATACCTCTAAATCCATATGATCAACTACATGAATAATTGATCCACCTCCTTCACAAGGTCTAATAAGATACCCGCTAGGCAGCATTTCTGCTCTCACAAAATGCTGTGTAGGTGGCATGCTTGGACCATTTTGGGTGTTGTTAAGAGATCTCTCACAGACCTAATAAACAGGACAATCAAAATTTGCACCATATTTGAGAGAGAGAGAGAGAGAGAGACTTGATTAAGAAAAAATTTACACAGTGCCACATACCACAAGACTACCATCCTCCAAAACAGATGTGTAGCGCAGTAACCAGAAGTCACGAGCTGGTGCCAAAGTTGTAGGCGCATAGAGCTAAACCAAAACAAAGCTCATAATTGAGAATATACAATGAAAGTAATAAGCCAGAAATAACTGGAGTGAAACAATGATTTCTTACCTGCATATAAAGCAATTCAATAGTTCCACCGCTTCCGGTGGACAATGCATTGACAACATCCACAGCTCGGCAATCACGAAACCATGATGGCCGATCTTTAAGGATTTCAGCAACCTGCACAAGACAGAACTAATCAACTCTTCACTAAATCACAACCAAGAATTGTGTGCTTTTTACACCAAGCAGAGGAAGGACATACTCTCGTAGGTTCTAGACCCACAAGGCCACATGCACGTGCTGCCACACCAGTGCATCCATGAGAAATAGCAACGATTCCAATGGAATCCGGACCAGGCTGTTCAGATACAAAGAAAAAAAAAAAGAAAACAAGAAGAAATTATCAGTGCATTTGTACTAGCACATTAAAAATAAATGTTATGGAAAAGTTCTGCTGTTTTCAGAACTAAGCAACAGGATAGCATGGGACTAGAAATATCAAGATGGAGAAGAATCTCATGAGCCAAGAGACAAACTCATACTGTCTTGATAATGCTTAATGCTTCAAAAGAAAGGAAAGTTGATTCCTGCCTTGTTGCTTTATCAATTTACCTTATCAACGTACTATAAATGTTATTATTATTTTAACAGGAAGGCGTGAAATATTTTATGCAACCAGTTGTCAGATTGCTTCGAAAACTCATTGATTTCCTAACTTAGATTATAAATGAGAATACAATAAAGCAAACAACAGTCTCTTACTTTCTTCGAGAGAAGAGAAGCATGTTAACGGGAAAAGGGGGGACATGTTGGCATGTAAAAAAATTGGATAGCGGTGTCCCAGGTATTTGTGAGATCGATGTGATTGAGATGTTGCTTAGAAGTTTAGCAAGATTATAGCACTATTAATTTATCCAAATAACGACAAAGTTCAAAGGATAGGATTAACAAAGTAAATAATGATGTCGAAGTGAGTAGTAACCTTCATCCCAGGCATTTGGACCCACTCCACAGCAGTTCCAGTGGCCTTCGAAAGAAACTGTGCTAAAGTCTCCTCTGCAATGGACAAAAGTCTAGAAAAAATACAAACACAACCTCTTAAGCCATATAGTAGAATACATCAAAGGAACTGTAGAAAACGAGGGCAGAAAACAACCCAACATGAACAAACTGCAAATATTCCACTAACCCTGCAGGGCTGGCATCCCTTGGTGGATGCTGCGGAGTCAAATGGTGCTGACCACTGGTCACCACTGATTCACAACTTGTGTCTGTGGTGGCAAGGTTTGTAGCCTGCAAAACAACAAATTAACTCAAAAACCACCCAAAAAAAATCAACACGAAATTTTTTTCTTGTGAAAAAATTAGCATACAACTAATTACCTCAAAAACTCAATGTAATCTACTTTAATTGGCCAACAATCAAAATTTAAGGGAATGAAAAGAAATTGTAAAATAATTGTTGGCCTAACAGCAATAAATTTAACATGAACAAGCAATTCCGTAGCCTGACAAGAATCATATTGGTTATGAATTTCATTTTTATCCAAATTTCCCTCATAATATAAGCAAGTCAAAATATGAAAAAGAAGAGATCTTTACATTTTGTGTCTGTTGGCGGAAGTAACTATTCTCATATACCAGCTGTGACACCTGCTTTTGCAGCCTATCATTCTCCTCCATTAACAGCTTATTCATTGCTGTTAATTTCCTATTCACAGCTTGAAGCCGCGATGCCTCTTTTCTCTGCTTCTCTCTACATCTGTACAAATTAAACACAACAAACACAGTCACACAATCACTCAAGCCCAAAACCTTCAAAATTCTTCAAACTAACCCACAAAAAAAACAAGTTTTATAGAATTGCAAACCAAAAAATAAGCTAAATCTTGAGCTTTAAAGATCTAAACTTTGGTGTCCTTTCTTTTAAAAAAAAGGTAGAATTATATCATCCGTGACAAAAAGGTTTGTGTCTTAAATACCTTCGATTTTGGAACCAAACTTTGATTTGTTTAGGCTCGATGTGAGATAGAATAGGGCATTCCCTAATCAACTGTTGGCGACGCATAGAGCTTGGCTTAGGACATTCATGGTAAAGCCTTTCTAGTGCTTCCACTTGTTCTGGTGTGTACCTTACGTACTTTCCATTGTCCATTGTTATCTTAGTACTCCCATCCTTACACGTCGAGCTTACAGCCATCATCCCTTCTACAAAAATATATAAATAGATAGATAAATTCACTAATTCAAGAAATCAAGAAAGAAAATAGTAAGAAAAGAAATATTCCCCAAGCTTCCTCTCATAGATACATACATGTGGTGGTTACTGAACGAAAGAATTACCGTTTGTCGAAACCCTGGCGTAGATCGGATTAGAGATGTTGGCTTAAAGGCCGAAAACTAGGAGGAGCTTAAGGTTCATGTTTCAAAACAAACAAGAACAGGAACAGGAACAGGAACAAGACAGCTTTGAGTTCTTGAAAGCAGAGCGTTAAGTATGAAATAAGAAGGATTTATCTCTCTCCTTGAAAATGAACAAGTCTCTTCCTCTCCTTACTCTCCCTCGTTTTTCTTTCTTGATGTGTATAGTGAAGAAAGAAAGTGTTTTAGAGTGCTGAGTGAAAGGTCTAGAAGATGAGAAGATGGAGAGTTAAAAGAGAGAAGTGTTTTGTTTTTTTGTAATGTTTTAGTAAAAGTGAAAAGGGAGAGGGAATGGGGCGAGGAATATTGGGATTGAGGAAGAGAGGGTGGGGGTGAAGGGCGATAAAGGTAAAACGAAAAAGAAAGAAGAAAAAAAAAAACCCTAAATACCAGACAGAATATCAGAGCATGTTTTTTGGTTTTTGGTTTTGTTTTCACATACATGTATTAGCATATCCTGTCATCATGTCACATCATATCAATTTTATCCCTCCCTCTTGCTGATTCTTTTATATTTTTCTATGATTTAAGCTGATGTTAATGTAGCTCTGTTGCTGTTCATGGTTTTGGTGTTTGGTGCAGCAGCTCGTTCGCTGTTGCTTTTGGTGCTGCTTTGCTGTGCTTTGCTTTGCTTTTGTTTTCCACTCTCTTTCCACTTTAACCCCCCCAAATGCCGACTCACCTCCTCCCTCCCTCCCTCTCTCTCTCTCTCCGGAGGTGGAGGTGGAGCCTTGGAGGCGTGGGAAAGGAATCTATACGCTTGCTAGTAGCGCGTGTGGTTTACAGAGTACTTGATCATCTTGGTGGATGAAAATGCCTCCTCTTTTGTCTGCTGTCATAGCTTTGTTTCTGTCTTTTAATTTTCACTCCTTACTTTTCTTTTTAGGAACTTGATCCAATCTTACGAAGAAATTTCTATAATCACTTAAAATATATATATATATATATATATATATATGGATATATGGATATATATCCATAGAAAAGGATGTAATTAGCGTGATGATAAATTTGTATAATGATAAAACCACCCATTAATAGTTTATTATTTGTTTCAATTCAGTTCTGATAAATTAAATTAAAAGACAATATCTATTCATCTTCAAATTTAGAAACATGTGGGTTTTTGTGGATTTTCCTAACATCTTCAAATTCATCTTCTATTCATTGTCCTCCAATTACATCATTTCTTAATATAAATGTAAGAGATTAAATGGCTAGTTACAAGGTAGTGTTGTTGGCAATGATAATGGATGCATGGTAGTCCTGTGGTGATTCTTCCTGTATCTATAGGGGTAACAAAAGGATGTAATTGGAAATATAATTCTCTCAGGATTGTGTTAGTCCTTTTATTATATATTACTGTATTTTAATTCTGAACATTTAATTTTTACATGTATTAGAGTGGGGGGAAAAGGAGTTTTTGAATAATGAGTGAAGTAAACATTGCATTATTATATAATTAGGAATATGATTTTCTTTAAACTAACGAGCTAGCTACTTTTTTTTGTTGGAAATGTAATTTATTACTTTAACTAGTCAGTATAATGGAGAAGTAATTGAAACTTGGGATTTGACCAAAAAAAAAATGTTGATTTTAGATATTGTTAATGTTTTTACTATATTATTAATGCGAGGTATGCTGCGGGTCGGATCACATTTTTCCTGAATGTAAAAACAATACTGAGATATTGCTAATGTTTTTTTTTCTAGTGGAAAAAACAATTTTAATCATGTGAGGATTGACCCCATATAACCCGGTTGACTTTGTGGATCTAAAAACAATCCTTACTGCCCGTAAAAACATAGTTTGACTAAAAAAATTCAAGATAACATCTTTTTAATATTAAAATAACATCATATTGGATTGACTCGAGTCAATTCAGGTTAACGTGTCAAATCCACAACTCGAGTTATGAGATTATGATTACTTTATAGAAAGCAAATTGAAATAAATTATGAATTTCAATTCTCAATTAACCCAATGTTAAAGGAAAAAATTAAAAGGAAAATAAATTTTAAAAAATAACATAAAAAATTACTTGAGTCAATCCGTCAAACTTATAACCTGGGTCATCATATCAAGATAATCTCATATAAAAAAATAATGAAAAAATGACTTGATTAAACCTAAGTTAACCTACCAAATCCACAACTTTAATCATGAGACTAAGATAACTCTATAGAGAGTAAATCAAAATAAATTATGAAACTCAATTCTCAATCGCCCTTGTCGGACCCAATGTTAAATGATGAAATTTGTAAATATTTTAATAAAAAATTGACAAAAAAAAAAAACAAGTCAAGTCAATTCAGGTTAACCCGTTAAGCACTATTCTTGGGTTATGAGACCGAGATAACCTAATAAAAAAAATCAAAAAAAATCATGAAGTCTAATTTCAAATCAAACACAATATTGAATGATGAAATTGAGAAAAAAAAATTCAAATATAAAAGAAAATGAAAATAAAACTGAGTCAATTAGGTTAACTAGCCAAACTTGCGGCCTAGGTCATGAGATGAGGATAACCCAACAAAAATCAAATTCAATGTTGAATGACTCGTAACCTGGATCATGAGACTGAGATAATCTTTTAGAAAGAGAATAAAAAACTAACCTGATTTAACCAGGGTTAAATATACCAAAACCCACGATGAGACCAAGATATCCCTATAGAAAGTAATTCAAAATAGATTATGAAACTCAATTTTCAATCGACCCAGTATTGAATGATGAAATTGGAACAAAATTCAATTAAAAAAAGAACACAAAAAACTCGAGTCAACTCGAGTCAACCCATTAAGTATTTTCGTTGATCACGAGGTTGAAATAACATAATAGAAAGTAAACAAAATAAATCATGAAGTTTAATTCTTAATCAACTCAATATTAAAAAATGAGATTTAAAAAAAAGTTAATTATTAAAAAAACATGAGTTAACTGGGTTAACCCGCTTGCCAAACCCACGATTCGTATCATGAAAGTATGATAACTCAATAAAAAACAAATCTAATATTAAAAGATAAAATAAAAAAATTAATTAAAAAAACAAATTAAAAAAAAAAGAAAAAATCAAATCACTTTTATAATGAATAATATTGTAAGTATAGTAAAACTCCCTCTTTTGGTTTATAGTTAGTACAAAATTTGAATATATTCTTAAACAATTATAAAATGTCACCTTCACAATAATTGAAAATAAGAGGTTTTAAAATAAAATATTTTTTTATTGATAATAAGTGATTCAACGTGTGATCTATCATGTGGGTTTACCTATATCTACAAAAAAAAATCATTTTTCATGTTAATGAATAGAATTTGCTAAATTAAAAACTATAAAATGATAATAAATTTAAAGAGAATTTCATCCACATGCACTTCTAGGTAAAAAAAAAAAAAAAAAAAAACTTCTTTCAGTCATTAGAAAATCACCATTTAATAATAATAGTGAATATATTAATTAATTCTTAAAACATTTTTATTGCTTTAAATGGACAGTCTAGTAAATTATTATTATTATTATTGCACCAATAAATTTTAGAATACATACCCACAGGTATCTTGCACAAATTTAACGTCGATCCTGGCTCTGCCATTGGATCTGACTTCTTACAAAGTTGATACATGCCTCTCTCTTTTTTCTTCAAGACAAGCAAGATACTATTTTTATGTTTAATAAACAAATTTATTAGATATATAGATACATAATAAGTGATTTCTTCAGCGATAATTATCGTTAAAAACAAATATTATCTTTCTTAACCCATGAATAAAACAAAATAAAAAACTATTTTTCCAAACTGACTAGGAAGTTCACACATAATTCTCTTGACAAGAGCATGAACAATGAATTTGCTGGGCCATGCTACCCTCCCAATAGTAAATTAATGAGATATCATTCACGTTAAATCACCTCATAAACCTAATTTCACCACAGAGAGATTTTCTTTCTTAGAAACTAGCTAGTAAAATAATATCTAGAATTAATTAATTCGACAAATGAAATTTAGGGTTTCGGGATGGCAACAGAGATGGGTTCGAAATCTTGAAGAATAAAGAGGATAGCTAGGTTCCGTGGACAAAATAATGAGGGTTATTCCATGCTGCCTTGAAATTTCTAGTGCCATCCATCACCACCTTTCCTCTCTCATCATCATCATCAATTCTGATCTCTTGTATACATTTATCCAAACAGCATGTCCGCATGACACCCAAGATGCCTCGACTTTCTTTCGCATTTATTTCAATTATAGAGACATCCCCATTATATTTTTCAAAGAACAATACAGTGATTCAACTGTATATCTATTCTTGAATTAATTTATGTATTAGTTTAGATTAAATTCCTCTCAGAATGATATTGGAAACACACTCCCAACATCGATCTATCTATTTATCTAGACTATTTAATAGATTAGTTCAGGCTCGTCGATTCATTAATTACATATCATTTGAGATCCTTGGAAATTAATTTGTTGAATGCAATATTGAGGTTGATTGGATGTACTGATTGTTTTCAAGCAAATAAATTTCAGAATTCAAAGGATGTGAAGAGTATAATAGGAAGAGGGCAGTATACATGAACCGTACGTCTGAAAGTAGAATAGCAATAGTGCATGGTGCAGAAGTATTTGTTGTAGAGAAGAAGAAAACCCTTTAAAAGGTGGAAGAGTGCTGCATGTCGCATGAGATGTTAGAATTTTGGGTTAAATATTTGACTTTTGATTTTTTCCAAGTCTTGCAGGATAGACAGTCAGCAAAAGATAACAGCATGACTAGAACTTGATGAATAATCCAATCTCTCAAGTCCTCCATTTCTGTGTATCTGGTCCATAGTATTGATTATCGAACGAGGTGGCAATTTCACTTCAAACTATTCTGGTCTAAATGACCTAAACATGATTGGTTAAGTTGACCGTTTTTCTTGCTGCTAGTTAATCCAATTTTCAGACAAGACAACAGATCCTACTGTACATCGTGGGATCTAGAAAAATATTATAACCTAGTTACTAGGTTAATAGTTGATTCGAGTTAAAAGGGTTTGTCTTTGAGCTTGTTGGGGTGGTGATTTCTTATTTTTATTGTCCAAGAAGTTGTGGGATTTTTCTTTCTTCTTTAATATTTTGAGCTACAAGTTTATAGGGTTAATAGCAAGTAAAGTTAAATTCTATAGCCAGACGTTTGGCTAGAATTGGTGAGGCCAAGTTTATCGAGTGCCTAGCGAGCGAGGACATAGAAGATAGGATTTTACAAGTAATATCGATCTCCGAGGTAAAAGTCGGCAATACCGTCTTTAGCATGACTGGACTGGCTAATCATAACGCATCTTGGCTTCCTGGTAAAGGAAAACACCTTTCTCTCTTTTGCCATTCCTTTTTTCAAATCTTAACAAGTCAATACTATTTACCATGATACAAGCAAGTCAATCCAAGGTCGTCCCTTCCAATCCCACTACAAAACCAACCTCAAATTTGGCAAACTTGAAAAAAACGAAAATCAAACTTTATCTACAAAGCAGATTGATTGGTTTAAAACCTAGCAATGGCAGACCAAGAGTAGTGGGGTTATTTTTCATCCTTCAATGTTCCGCATCCAAAGATGGACTATAAAATAAATTCTTTCCCCTTCAAAGTAAAGACTAGGCATACGCGTGTTTACCATCACATTAAACCAATAATCTTCTATATTTTTTTCTTATTTTGCGCCGACGTCGGCAAGTTTTACATCACGAATTAGATAAATTAACTCAGATTCATCTGGATTGAATGAATTTTCTTTAAAAAATCAAAATAACCTAGTTTTGAGAAGAAAAAAAATTAAAAAATATCAACAAAGTCTTACTAGATTAACCTTAATTTTTTTTATCGACTTACATTAAATCAATTATCTTCCTATTTTTATTGAAATTAAGCTCCGTTGAAGCTCCAAACCACCATAATCCCGAGTCAACTAGTAGGGTTAGATCTAATTTTAAAACAATGTGGTTAATGGCGTGATTAGATACTTACCGGTCATATAATCCAGAGTTTAAAAGATAAGGGTGGACATCAAACTACAACATCAATTGTCTATCTCTAAAAGGAAGAAAGTTAATTTGTGTCTAATTAATTATTTATTTATTTTCAATTAATAATATGTCAACGGCTGTGACGGTGGGCGAGGGCTGGTAAAAGTGGGAACATGCCCCGCCACTCCCGCTAGGACCATGGAAATATGTGCCATTCATGAGAAGATATGTTATGTTGGAAATTTTTTAATTCTCAATTTGAGATAGATTTAAAATTAGTGTCTAATCTATATTGAAACTAACAAATCAGTCTACAACCTTCAATGTTTTTCATTTATCTCCCTGACCTTTCCAGGTTGTAACACATTCATCCCCGTGGCTTGGCAAGTGAATTGTTATTGATTTATGCTCGTTAAAGATAGGTTGGAGAGAAATTTGAAATCTTTTAAAGATCGGAGACTATTACGTAATTCCGATAAATTAGCAGGGACTGGTTTTAGCTGTCTCTTTCATGTGTATAGTTTTTGTACTGTCAGCCTATGAAGTTATGACATATGTCCACGTTGGTTGTAGCCTGTACTTGACGCCAGCAGACCATATCTATGTTGTGGGGGTCCACACGTGTGGCCCCCGCACGCGTGATGACTCTCTCTTTAACTTTACAACGTGCTCCTCGCCAGCAGCCACCTCACTTCTGCGAGTATCGTTTTTTTTTTTTTTTTTTTAATATAGGATTGTTTTTTTGTAGATCTTTTCACTTTTTCTCCAAAAAAATAATTCTTTGGATTCTTTTTCATTATTTCTTAAGTTAAAATTTAAATCGCATGCACTTGAAGCTATATATTTAAATTTTGTAGCTAAAAAAGTGCATGTTTGGTATTGTAGTATAGAGTATTTTTAAAAATATATATATAAGTATTTTTTTATATTTTTTAAAATAAAATATAATTTTAAAAACACTCACGGTAATGAAAATTCAATCTATTTTCATAAATAATTTTTTAAAAAAATCAAAAAATTATTTTTTTAATTTTTATTTAACACTTGGTATTAGTAAAATTTAAAAAACTTAGAAACTAATATGAAAAGATTAAAAAACTACATATAATCTACTCGGTCTCCGTCTAGTATGATTAAAAAGATATTTACATGGTTCAATGTATAATATCCAATCAAGTTTAAAATAAATTAATTGTAAAATGATCTATGTAAATTTATATGACCCTTCCAGGATCCTTAAAATTTTAAGATTATTCTAGCTTATTTTCTATTTCTTATAACTTATTGAACTTCCATTGTTCTGAAAATAAATAAAATAATTTCTAACTTCAAAATATATTAAAATTATTTAATTCTAAAAATGAATTGAATTTTCATTAACATCATATATGAGAAACTACAGTACTTAAAGAATAATAAAATATAGTTTTTTTTAATAATTTCCGGCAATTAAAACAAATGGAAAACAATATTTATCCAAACTATAATAATTTAACAACAAAATGGACTAGATAAATAATATAAACCTTAACGTGTCACACCTCCAATGAACAAAAAATGCTATTAACCCGTTTGAACTGTGATTCAAGGATTGCCTTGGATTCGCTCAGCAGCAATTACAATATTTGACTCTCATTCTTTTTAATTAATGTTTTTGCTGCCATACACATGATTCTTGAACCTCGTTTAGTGCATGCTCCTGCGATGAAGAATTCAAATTTTAGCACTCCTCCAAAGTTTATTGCTTGCCTGATATTGTTCTTTGTGATGATCCATTCAACGTAAGCACTGTTTTCTTCTTTAGAGAACGGAGTGCAAGACTCTGAATTTTTCTTGTTTCTCCACCAAATCTGCCTTGTAAACTGACGGATTTCTCCTGGAATTGCTGTGTCCGTGTGAATGCAATCCAGCTGCTCAACAAATGACCAGTATGTTGACAGGACAATATGTATTATTGTGAATTTTATTGTGTTTAGAGAGTAATTAGGGTACTGGTTAGTTATTTTTTGGATTCACGTTGGAAAAATAAACAAACATGAAGGGAATAAAAAAAATAAAATTCACGACTCGAAAAATAATAAGAATATTTTTATATAATTTCTCTTTATTATTTATACCTATTTTTCTTAAACATGAATTCAATAAGTAAATAATAAGATATCACTATTTATTCTTTTCATACCATGAAATATGTTTTATATATACGCTCGTTGTATACACAATCTAGTTTTCTAACAAAGAAAATACCAACAGAAATTTCAAAATATTTATTTTTCAAATCCAATTGTCTATGTTCAAACAAAGAAAAACATGGTAAAAATTTGGAACATTGAATCTAATCTCAAGATATGAGAACATTATGTTACATTTGCAATTTTGACATTGGAATATTTGACTTACTATTATAGTCTACAGATAGATACATACAAGCCAAAAAATTCTAACAAAGCAACTACTTACCAATAATTTCAACATACACGTACCAATAATTTCAACATACACGTGCCAATTTAATTTGTCCAAATACATCACCCATAAATAAATACACCAAAATTTATTTCTTATTTTTTAATTTTATTTTTTAAAAAAACCTCAATTCTTCTTCAAGCATGGGATATAAATTAAGTTGAGGAAATGATAGGAGCAAATGTGGTTGCTCCAAAATATTTGGTCATGATGAAGTGAGATTGGTAATAAATAAATAAATAAATAAAAGGACCACTAGTGTGTTTCACAAAACCACCAGAAGTGGAAATGGGGACCACTAGGAACAGAACGCGTGTCGCCATCTTTCGGCGTGTCTCGCTTGCTTGTAATAAAAGACTTCGTGTTTCGTCAACGTGACGGACTTTCTTTTAGCTCTAGTCCTCCTTTGCTGTGACACGACGTCGCTCTGTCCCCTGTCCTTTCCTCGCTTTTACTGTTTGTTGTGAAAAGAGGTAAACAAAAGTGATAGTGGTAAAAAAGTAATAGCGATTGTACAAATCTTGTGTTTGTGTGTTCCCATGTTTTTTTTTTTTTTACCTAGGAATTTGTAATATATTTTCTTTTAATTTTTTTTTCTTATTTCTTACCCGGGTGTGAGATAATATTTTATTTTATAACCAATATGCTGTCCCAAAATAAATTCATTAATTTTATTTTTATGAAAATCTTACTCGTCATCAACCTACTTGCTATTTCAACTCTTGTGGGGACAAATCCTATTTAACTACCAAGCCAGCCTTGATCTTCAAATCTCTATACCAACTATTTTTATTTTTTTTAAATGAGTTAAAACGAAATAATCGCCACATAGACAACGAATGCTTGTGTTCTTTTATCGAACTCTTAGGTAATTGACTTTTTTGTCACTTGTTCATGTTACTTTCGGTAAATCCTCTTTCCTTGTTGTTATGTAACTTTACTCGCTTGCTTACGGGGATGTGGTGGTGGGAGAGTTGGATTTGAACTTGTTTTTTAATTTTTAATTATTAATTTTTAATATTTTTATACATATATTAATGTTAAGAATAAATTTTAAAAATATATATATTATTTTAATATATTTCAAATTAAAAAAATATTTTAAAAAACAATTTCTATCTCATTGAGATTCTACATTTACAGCAATGTAACATAATGTTCAAGAACTTGACGTAGAAGAACGAGAACATAAATGGAAAGCAGCAGCAAATTTTAAGAATAATATTATGTTTAAGTTATTAAATCTAAGAACTAATGATCAAGAAACCATAGATGAATGTGAGAACGTGCTTGTTTGACACATCATTGGAGATTTAAATAATTTAAAAATATTCCATTCTTTTTTTTTTCCAAGAACGAATGTCCCAAGAGGTAGGCTTGCACATCCAAGGCAAAGGAAGGAGTAGTAAAATCCAATGTAGCAGGAGTGTACATAAAAAAGGGCAAGCATGACCCCTCCCCCAGGCATTTTCTATCCCTTTTTTTTTGCCTCAAAATTCCAATTCCAAAGGCAAAGGTGACTACTGGCCCTTAAACAAAAGGCACGCCAAGCACAAGTTAATGGGGAGTGAGGAAAAAAGCGAGGGTGAGTGGGACGGCCTGAGCGTGGCCCGACAAGGAAATGGTGGGGGCCCACAAAGCGGCGAGGAAATAGAGAAGGACTGGACCCCATCCATCCTTGGTTGATAATGATTTGCGACTGTACTGTCACCTTCAAATCCTAATTTCTTTTCCTGTCCTTCGGAAAACTATTTAATTCTAGAGGAGAATATTCGGCGGCGCCACTTTATTGCGACGGAAATCTCGGTTCTCCCAACAAGTGTATTTAATTTTAGCCTCTGGCGGGCCCATTCTGTGCCGGGCGGTTCTCTTTAATCGCCTGGTCATGGGTGTGAGCACACGCCGTGGCTCTCGTTGCCTCACTGAAAACCAAAAACAAGTTTATATGAGAAATAAATTATTTAAAATTTGATTCAAAGACAAGTTTTAAATTGAATTGAAATTAACTCGGTGTGTTAACTCACTCATGGCCTAGTTGAGGGGTTTGTTAGGTGTACTAATGGTTTGCTCCATGAGTTGATAATGATGCAGTTTATTAGCCCAATAAATCAAGTTTCCCAATCCACTAAACCTAGCTCAGCCCTGCCAGAGACCTCTCCATGATCACGCCCTACTTGTTGGCTTCGGGCAGAGGGCCTGTTAAACACAATGAAAACTCACTAATCTTTAGAATAAAAACCATATGGAGGCCCATCACAAATTTCTTACAAAATATTGGATCTTTAGTGGAATAATTTGGATCATTAATCATGCAAAATACTTGGGAAGAATTAACGAGCAGGCTGTTGTTTCCTTCTTTTTCAATAGTAGTAGTTTTGACGGTTTATAACTTGTTCATCGAAAAAAATACATTCTGCAGAAATTGTTTCCTGACGAGTGGTGGCTTGGTCGACTGAGCAACAAGCATTTTCTATTTAGGATCAGCTGAATGGGCTGGGTAGCTTTATCACATCTTGATAAAAACCGCAAATCCCATTCTAATAAGATTAAAACCAGAATCTTCAGGTTAGGTTTGCAAGCTCTAACGATCAGGCTACAACATCCTTGGGAAACGACAACGCCAGGAAGGATGACCAGGATCAACAAGTCAGCTTGTTGCAATGCATGGCAGGTTGAGTGTTTTTATGCGAAGCTACTTTGCAAGACAAGACGATCCTTCACTTCTTTGCATGACTTTCATGTAATGTGTAATCAGAAAGAACTTTCGCTTCAGCCAAAATTAAATAGCTCATTATGTGCGAGAAGGGAGAAAATCTCATTTACCAATGGTTTCATACAGCGATGGGTTGATAGATGAATAGGAAACATGTCAAAATGATGATGAAGCTAGGACCCTTCACTTTTAACCATAGTTATAAAACATGATCCAACACAACAAATCAACCTAGAACCCAGTTTTTTTTTTTTTACACAAAAAAGATCAAAACATCATCATTTTGATTATTTAAAAAAAAATATATGTTGACTCTCCTGATTCATTACCGGGCCTTACCTGGTTGGATTTTAAGAGCGTGTTTGGCAGTATGATTGCAGGTGTTTTTTAAATAATTTTTCGTGCCAAAATACATGCCAATGATTTTTTTTATTTTTTAAAAATCATTTTTAACATCAGCACATCAAAACGATCCAAAACGTACAAACCATATTAAATTTTAGCAAAAAAAAAAATTCAAATTTTTTAGGAACACGGGTTGAACCGCGTTCCCAAACGCTTCCTAAAAATATGCTTTTGAAAGTCTTCATTAACATCTTGCAGAGCTATATGACTATATCAAAAGAAAGTGACCGGTGTAAAAACCGTGTTAAATTGTGTAAATTGACAACTTTACACATTCCTGGTCAATTTTAAAACAAATTTATCCTTTTAATCTCGGGTCTTGCTCCAGGTTGAATTTTAAAAATATGCTTTTAAAAGTCTTTCTTCATAAACCTCTTGTAGAGCTAAATGACTATATCAAGAGAGTGAACGGTGTAAAAACCGTGTTAAATTGTGTAAATTGACAGCTTTACACATTCCTGGTCAATTTTCTTTGTCAAAAGGAACAGAAAAGTGATCGAGATGACTTTTACCCCCTGATGTATTCTGAAATGACTGACGAATTGGAGCTTGTAAATTGACAAGTAAATAGCTCAGGAATTTACATATCCCAGAAGGTGCCGATCAAGTTCAAAGTGTCGTGAAAGAACTCTCTGCAAAGTAGATAGCCCAGGAATGAATAGAAATTCTTAGATATTCGATTCACATTGCACAAAATATATTCACAATGAGCAACATATGCAGCATCACTCGTAGTCAGTCCATGTATGATGTAAATTATTAGTAGGAGCAAGAAACTAATGTGATTTATCCATCTTATCATCAAGCATATGAGACTCATGCAACATGATATTTGAAATTAAATGCTTTATCCTAGGTTGGAAAAACCAAACCATTCTACAAGAATTAACTAAATGTATTCTTTCACAAGGCTGGCTCAAGGTTAATGATAAAACCATATTGGTGTTATCAATTGCCTCTTCTGTTCACATAGATGAAAGGATGCTTGCCAATAGAATAGAAAATAATTCAACACAAAAGAAAACTAAGAAATTTATGTTGACAGGAATACCTTAGTTACAGGAGGATGAGAAGCTTTTGCTTCATAATCCCACTCTGGAAAGCGTGTAACCTCAGTTGCATTCTCAAACAAAATATACGTAGGAAGTTGGTCCATGCCACCTACATCAAGGCCACCCTTTCAGGACTAGCGTCCTCAAGAACAATTAAACAGAAGAATTGGAAAAATCACCTAGGATGGCTTATAACCATATTATTTACCACTTAGAGATATTCCAAATTTTTCTGCAGCATTTGGGAAGAGTCCAAGATCAACTATTCCAAATGATAAGTTCTTGTTCGAGTATCTGTTATAGGAACACAAGAGCATGAAACAGACATATGCACACATGCACACGCAATTGATAGATGACATGAGTGATAAAATGAAAAACAAAGGAAACTTCTCTTCTGCTCTCCAAATATCCAAGCAACAACGGTAACTGAATATGGGAAACTTACGTAATTGAGAGCTCTGGAAAGCACCGACTAGCATGTATGCAAGCAGAGGAGCACAAAGCACGGAATTCTACCTGCCAGAAGCAAGGTTTTCCCATAATCCAAAATGCAAGAATCAAAAAAATCACCAAAATCGCTACAGGAAAAATCATTGTTTTGCACAAGTCTTAAATAGGCAAGTTCAATATTTGTGAGAAATGATACATATTAATCTCCCTGGAAAGCTTTCTCAGCTTCATCTAAGGCAAGTTAACCTGTAGTGCAGCCAATAGAAAGTAAAGGAGAGAAAAAAGGTGAAAGTTGTAATCAAGGGATTGGCATTGGTGAACTGTCATGTTGGCAAGAACAAACATAAGCCAGAATGTCTTTAGTCATTAAAATTTGTAATTTATAACCGATTTCCACCTCCCTGATGTGGTTTTAATATCCACAGAAGAATATAGAGCTGCAGCTCATTCAACAAATTAGTCATCATGGATGAGATGAGATCCTGGATTGTTCTCCCTAAACTAAAACTGGTTCAAGGAGCATGTCTTTTAATGCTCAACGACTTCGATTCATGAAATAATGCACACGTTCCAATGCTCAACATGTCATGAAAAGTGAGATGCTAAACATTTGCATATATTGCCCTGAAGGAAGTCAACATACTGGACATTTTTTAAGATTAAAATTCTGAGAAAAGTGTGAGAACTAACCAACCAGAATCTTGATGTGTTCCCTTCTGTCAGCAAGGTCTCTAACTGCAGTGGTGTTAATTTACTCGACGTGCCTGGAAATCAAATCAGATAAAAGAAAAAAAAATAGAAAAGCAGTCTGAGATCCTAACATAGCAAGTCCTGTCTGTACTCCATGAAATGCATGGGATCAATGAGGGCAATCAAAATTCAGTCCATACCTAGTCCTTCAAAAGCAGGTGGTTGTGTTATAAGATATATCACTGCAAAATGAGTAAAGTACAAGAAAAGTTATTTTTTAACCGCAAAATCATTGAAGTCAATATCTACACATTTAGTTGTAAGATATTCAAATTTGGAATCCTTTTCTACCAAGATTGAATAAGTATCTTCATGGAAGAAGTAAACAAAAGCAAATCAAGAGGGATATAATTTTAAGGTTTGTAGACAAAATTTACTTGGTAGGACTAGAAAGCCAAAAGCATGACATTTAAACATAAGAAAGTAAATCATATTACCAGGACAATATAATTCATAAACCCACATCTTCTAATTTCCAGTAAAACTCTCCTAACAGATGTCATAATATAGAAAAAGAAACAAACCTGAAAACACCACCATGTACCAGAGAGCCAAATGGTAATCCATTATCAAGGAAATGGCAACAAGAAAAATCTGAAAAAATAGCACGTAATTCAAGTCAGAACAGAATGAGAAAGTAACCCAGAGGAGAGGGATAAGAAACAAAGCAGACCATAACATAGTACAAGTCTACAGTGACTCAGCCTAAACCATGCCTTTTCCAAAGCTGGATATCAATATCATAATTTTATCATATCTGGTTGTATTCGACAGGATGCAACCCATATTCAGTCAAGTGCAGCTAAATTATAGGTACATTTTCATCAGATAGAGGGTCTACTCAGTCACAATTGCAGAATGGGGCGACAATTGCAATTCAGAAAAGGCATTATAGAACTAACCCAACAAAGACTTCGATATGCCAAGCATACATCGTTTACAATGACATCTATCAAAACAACTCTCAACTGGTTAACAACTGCGCAAATTCCCTTTGCACAATCAATGAAAACTCGACATTCCAACGACACAAGCGCAGTTAACAAGAGTGATTTCCCATATTGAATAAGCATGTACCATTGCAATCATGTTTGCTAATCAACAAAAAGAAACGTTAATTTCATAGCTTGAAGTTGGTAAAATTGCAGACTAAGAGGAGAGATAACCTTAGCGAAAAATAGCATATTGGAAATAAAAGCTTCCCATGTTTCATCTCTCACAATCTGTTGTTGCACAAAATTAAAAAACCTACAATTTAGGCAACCAAATCACAAGATCTTTTTTACTTGATAAAAAATATTGATAATAATAAAAATGAGAAGTAATTTCATTCGATTACCTTATAGGTAGCTAACAAGGCAAACGCCAAAACCGCTTGAATCTCCTACACACACAAATAAATAAATAAATAAATAAATAAAAACAGTTAATTTCACTCAGCCAAAAGCTGCAATATAGTAAAAAATAAAAATTAATAGGAGTGGGATAGGGAGATGGTGTAGAGTACTCGATAAAAGAGGCGGTGAATGAGGTGAGGAGAGAGGAGAGAGGTGGCGGAGGTGCGAGTGATGAGGTAAGAGAAGAAAGTGAGGAAATGGAGGAGGTAATATGGCTCCGATAGCGGATTTGGATTCATCACTGCTCTTCGATTCTATTTCTTCTATCAGTAGATCAAAAGCTTTGTTGTCTCCCTTGTACTGTATTGTGACACAGAGGAAGGGTGCCTGTGATTGGATTTGATTGAAGATCGATGGAGAAGCAGAGGATTAATTGTTGTTGGCAGCACCACCTTCGCCTGCTATTGTGTTGTTAGAGAGTTGTGAAAATCCGGGTTAATTTTATTATTCTTCAATTTCGTTACATTTTATAAAATATAAATGCTTGTTTTTATTTTTTTAACTCTTTTATTTATATCTTGTTCCTTCCTTCACTGCAAAAACAAATTACATCAAAATTCATTTTTTCTTCTTTTTCATTTTTTTTCCTTTTCATTTCCCTTTTTCCTTTTCTTTTCATTTCAATTTCATTTTTTTCTCAATTAAATCTAGATTTTTAATGATTTTCTTGGTTGTTTTTTAATTGTTAAAATTAACCGGATCACATCAAGTCAATCAATGTATTTTTTAATTTTAAATCCAAGTTAGATAAGAAGTTAAACTGTAAGATTTTTTATTCTATCAATTTCATTCTCAAACTTTTATTACTAGTTAATCAAGTTTCTTTTAAACAAATAAAATTGATTGAATCACATTGAAAAAAATCTCACTTGATTTAATTTTAAATTTGGGTTAGATAAAAAAATTGAATCATGAGATATTTTTCTTTGTCAATTTTTTTTTTAATTTGTTTTAATAATCAGCCTGGTTATTTTTGAAGTAGCTAAGTCGACTGAGTCACATTTAATTAATTTCCACACAATTTAATTTTATACATGAGCTAAATAAAAAATCATGTTTATAAGTTTTAAGTTTGATCCATGGATTAAAAGCATGTATTTTATGCTGTATAGTGCAGTGTGCGGTGTATCATATAAATAAACAAGCTCTTGATGATAATGCTACATAATTCTTTATAGTTCAAATACTTTTTTGTTAAGTTTAATTTTTTGTATACAACCCGCAATTAAATAAGGCTTATAAACTAGTAATAAACTAAAGTAATGGCAGAAATAGGGATAATTTAATACTTTAATTATATAAGTTATTATTGGGTCAGGTAAGAAAACTGCCAATTCTAATTTTTATAAAATATAGAATATATATTTTTTTTATAAAAGAAATTAGATAATTAGTTTAGGCTAATTTGATTTGGTGTACAATAAGTGGCAAGTTAATTTTTTTAAAATAACAACAATATAGGATATAAAATAATAAAGATTTAGGTTAGTAAGAGCTTTATTGCAAATAGGTTAACCATGCAATCTAAGCTTAATAATAGCAAATCTAATCTCTTACAAAATGCTTCATTCATCCAATTCAAATGTTTAATTGTTCTCAATTTTTTAGAAAAATACTATAAATTACATAATATATGATTTAATAATTTTATTAAAAAATGACCTAATTGAAAAATGATAAGGATCTAAATGACACATAATTCAACTAATACACTATTATAAAATTCTAGGAACCCTGACACGGATTGATGACCTTTTCCCCCCCCAATATTAACGTAAATAAAAATATCCAATATCCGTCTTATATTAAAGTTTATAACATGGTATTTTAACTGGTTTAGGAAAAAACAATAAACAATAGATATATCATAAAAAATAATAATTAAATATTCAATATCGAATGCCTGCCTCTAGATTCAATTTCTCTCCACTTTGGGTGTCTGAAAATATTTCTTTTGCCCACATGGCTAAATTGGCCCAACGTGAAACAGTAGACCTACTCCGCCCAAAGCCCATTTGAACTCAAAATCCATCCACTGAAGCCCAACTTCATCTATTCTTCCTCAAATTCGATTAAACATGAAGGTTAGGATGAAAAGGTAGAGGTGGCATCAGGCTGCTCCTATTCTAGAGTTGCAGCTTGCAAGCATAATTATAAAACCCATATAGATAAATGACCTGATTTCCAAGTTTAATACGTAAATCTGATTAATTCAAATAAAAACAATTTTATTTTGAATTTATTTTAAAAAGTTAAACCATGACTCACTTAATTTTTAACCGGGTTGTGGGTTGAGTTATCAGGTCAACCAAGTTTAATTAACTCAACTCTTTATCGATTTAACACGAAACGCAACTTAAACCATGTCCTAAATCAACGGATTACTGGGCTGATCTTCTGTGATAGGCCGGGTTTAACGATTCTGCTTATAAGCAACTGAACAATAGCTTCAATTGAGCTGAAAATCAATTACAATAATCTAGAAAATGTGGTTCCTGGGTTGGTATATGGGCACCGTGCCTTTTCCTTCAATAAAACTGTGGCTCGCTAAAAGCGAAAAAGAAAAGCGCGTGGGCTTGAAATAGAAGCCTGTCGGGCTATCCCGGACCCACTCCCACAACATTTGACCGAACTTTTGGTTCTGAAGCTCTTGCCCTTATGCGAATACTCGTTCATGGCTTATGGAAAACATCATGGAAGAGCGGTTAGAAGGAAAGGAAAAAAAAAAAAAAAAATCAACTAGAAGGTACCATCATGAGATCAACTTCCCTCTTTCAATAATTCTTTACACTTATTATTTTTGGTTGTTAAGAGATTCATTTGACCTTAAATAACTTATATAAATTAGGCATGATTTATTAATATATATGAAATCTTATTCAATATTAATATTAAATTATTATCGTGCTTGATTAATGTTTCGAGATAGAAAAACACAGATGTAGAAAAGATAAAATAGATTTAATTAAAAAGATATAAAATAAAATTTGTAATGTTTTTAAAACTGATATAACATAGGAACCATGTTCTCTTTTCATAAGTTTCCGTTTTGAATTTCTTCCTAGCTAATTATAAAAAATAAACCTTAATTTGAGATTATATTACTAATAATATATAATCGGGCTGCCTTAGATAAAAATGGTCCAAACCCATATAGAACTATTGGCTCTTGAGGAGAGGGAGAATTGAGGTTGCTTCCATGGATAAAAAGGTTTGTGAATTAGCTTAGCGTACAACATTTTATGACTTCGATCACTTGTATTTCAAAATACTCTCGGAAAAGTCAAGTCAGCATGCCAGAAAAAAAGAAAAAAGCCCTTTGGTTTGCAAAGGGATAAGGTTAATTTCCACAAGTAATGATTTTATTATGTGAAATGTTAATATCATAATTATTACTTGTGGGATTTTGTAAATAATTCCATTTTCTTTCCACCTTTTTTTTTCATGCCGTAAAGAGAGAAACTCTACAGGAAACCATCAGGACTCCTTCTTCAGGTCCTAGATTTGTTTTTAATTAATTTCCCTAAGTTCTTGATATATATGTAATGAAATTATTATTTAAAAGTAAAAGATATACCAATTGCTCTATAATCTCCATGGCCACAAGCACGTAACAATTCTCTCTGCTAAAAAAAGTACGAAACAATTTAATTTATTTTCTCACGAGGAATATGAATTTGTGGCGGGTGTTATTGAAATTTAATTAGCCCATTATTCCCTTTTCTTCTTTCTTACGTGATAAAGAGAGAAATCCTACAAGAAACCATCATTCTTTTTTCTGGGTATTGCAGATAGAAAAATTAGATTCTCTAAGTTTAATTATTGTTAATTATTACTTGGTATTAGGGAAAGTGACGTATTGATAAAGATTGTGGCCTAATAGTGGTGCTTATCGAGCTGCCATGGCACTTTACTTCGAAACTTTAGAAAGGTGGGAATTTGCGATTAATAATGCAAGTGATCACACAACTTTTCTCAGATTTTCACCTTTACCTAGGCTCTCTCCCTTCCATGATTATCCACCACAACCGTGCCTATGGAGGCTTGACAGATTTCAAATATATGTTCCTTGCTTGCACAACAAATTAGGTCCGTAATCCCCCCCCCCCCTCCCCTTTTCTTCATCTTTTCATTAATTTGTTGATTTTTAAAACTGTTATTTAAAATTAAGAAGTTTTTGTTCTGATTTTATCTCTAGGTAAAACATTTTATTATAAGATTAATGGAAGAGCAACTCCATCGGACGTACAATTGTAAAGTAATGAGCTAGATGTATAGCTAGTTTTAAACTTAGCGAGCCTATTAGCTAGCTCCAGCTTCAAAAAATAATAATTAATTAATTAGAAAGATTATATACAACTGTAGATGATCCAAACTAGCTACTGAATACCTTGATTATTTATCATAGCCACCTTATAGTTTTGAATAAAGTCCAACTAAACCAAGCATCTCCCTAGATAAGCCACTCTACATAACATGGTGCGGGCGCATGTGTTTGTATATATTATATTGATTAAATATAAAGGAAATTAAAAATATAGTAATTCAACAACCACAATTCGGACTAGATTAAATTAATTTCTTACATGCTTCATGAAAATGGAGCTTGGAAGGATCGATCTTAGCAGTCACAAGGGACTGAATAATATATATAGGAAGATTTGAATTTTAACTTCATGCTACTTTATTCTTCTTAATCTTTTCTTTATATATATATATATATATATATATATATAGACACTCACATGCACGTTGTTGCATGAAGTGATCTTCCAATTAATTAAAGCTTAAATAAATGCTTTCCTAATCAAAATAGATTGCATTTGGTTAATGTTTCGTAGCAAGAGGGATAAGCAGGAAAAAAAACATATTTAATTGGATTAATAAAGACATATATGAACATAAAACAAATATGTTTTAGAGTAAATTTCTATAAAGCAAAAACCATAATAAATATATCCTTTTTGTTTTCAATTCTTTTGTCTTGAAATATTAATTAAACACTAATGTATATATTAGGTTTCAAAAAACATGATTGGAGGAATGGAGTTTTATCATTCAAATAATTATGATTAGGCATGCTTAAATTATCCTAGTGAAAATCAAATTACGAAGACCCAGCCCTTCCCACGTGACAGGTGACAAGAAGGAAGCAACACACGTGTATTACCCTCAACTCACGTGACCGTCCGGCACGTGCAATCACGTTACCGTAAAACTATTAAAAGAACCTTGCATGGGCATGGTCGAAGCATCCATCAAAACAAAGGGAAGATACCGCGGATGACCGACACGTGTCATTGACCACCGTCAGTTTTGGCTTTTGAGTTTTGACAGGAGCCAAGCACTCACATGGTTCCTGACACCTCCCTCTACCTCTATCACGTGCATGTTGGACCCAATACATGCAATAAATACTTATAAAATACAGCAATATAATGAAAGTAAATGAGAAAAAATAAAAATAAAAATAAAAATAAAAATCTCTGATACATGAAACCCTCCACGCCAAGCAACGGCCCTGGTTCTCTCTCTCTTTTTCATGCTTTCCTTTAAATCCAAGCATAAAAAAGTAAAAATATAAATATAAAAAGAAAAATATTTCAACATATATATAGCATTAAATAGGAGCTCTAAACCTTATCCATAGTTAGAAGCAGCTCCTGTTGGGATTGGTGACATCCACTATTATCTTGCCCACACTCCTCGATGTTTGCCACGTGGTACAGAAGCAGCCTTCATCAGTGTGTTTTGCTTTCACCTTTTTTTATTTCAAAATTATTTTGGAAAATATTTTTATTAATGAGGTTATAATATTTCAACGTCCAAATGAATAATTACAAAAGTTTCTACTTGAAGGCTCTACATACCTCCCTAATGGGAATAACCCTAGAGATGGGAGCAGTTAATGGTTTGAAAAACGACATATTAGGCTTCAGTCGTGTCATATCTACTGTTAATCAAAGATATGTCTTTTCTTTTTATTAATTAACGAAATTTTCTTTAAAAAAATTCCAAGAACTTGAAACAATTTCTTCTTTAAAAAAAAGTAGGAATATTTAATATATCACTAATATATTAAGTGATAAACATGAAAATCCATGTAATTTTCTGAGGAAGAAAAGGGGGCCAAATTACGTTAGAAAAAATCTTACATGATCTACCCATAACGACGGGTCTCAATTTTACCCTTTTTCTGTTCTAGAAACTTTCTAATAAATAGCAACGTTTTTCGTTATGTTTAGACAACAAAGAAACAAATTAAGAACGTGTGCAAAATGAAATTACAACGTTAATAATGCAAGCCCATGTCTATTAACCATAGACTTGTTCGTAATTCTTGGGATATTTAGAAGTGTGGCTATAATTGTTTTTATTAAAATAATATTGTTTTTATTTTTTAAAATTATTTTTAATATTAATATATTAAAATAATCTAAAAATATTAATTTAAAATAAAAAAAATAAAAAAATTAATTTTTTTTTAAATACTTTAAAAACACAAAAACTCCCATTGCTTGAAAACCGATTTGGCTAGGGGTTTCTAAAGAGGGATACACGTTGGGAAGATCATGACCGCCCATCCTCAACAAGTTTAGCTGTAATCACTGTGCTTAGAAACGGGGTTTGAATTAAAAATGGTAAACTTGGAGGCTGCTGCTCAAGCTTAAGCGACAAACCTGCTGATTGGTTCTTAAGCGGTGGAATCTGAAACACTTGATTAATGACCGTATGGTACTGAATTTTCACCTATTTTTTAGTTGTTTTAAAAATTTGTTTATCTTGTAACAAATATTAAATTAATAATTTTTTTTATGTTTTTTAAATAATTTTGATAAGTTGATGTAAAAATAAAAAAAATATTTTAGTAAAATTTCAAGTAAAAAGCATTTTTAAAAAGTATCATGCATCACAACACCAAACATATACCGAGACATTGTTTGGAATTGCATTCCAAATAACGTTTTATGAAAATTTTAATTTTTTTATTTAAAATTAATTTTTTACGTTTCTGAATCGCTTTCATGTGCTGAAAAAAAAAATATTTTGGTATATTTTAAAGCAAAATATACTTTAAAAAACAACAATTATCACACTCTCGAACACCAAATAACTCTAATTGTAATTATTTAATTTCTTAACCACCAGTTTACACCCTCTATCTTTTTAATACTTTACAGTGATACCCTTTGAAGTGTTTGACATAATTGTCGGAGGGAGTGCCATGGCAGTAGCTAGCTGGTATTCTAAGCAACGGTGCATGATGATTCATTGCGGTATGCCTTGTGATAAGTGTTGTACTAGTAGCGTACCACTACTTGATCATCATCCCTATGCACGTGCGGTTGATATCAGCATCATCATCTTACGTGGGCCATGCAATGGCTAAGATTGACTTTTTCTCTCACCACAAAATCAATAAATCAATTTATATATGCTTTTTTATTTATTTTAAAATTCAATCATGAGTATTTCTTTTTTTTTTTTTTTTTCGAAAATGCAAACATGCATTGGGATTTTACATGCATGATTATTTGTCTGAATTTCTAAAAATAATTTTTTCATAAATATTTAATAATCCTCAAAATCAATCTTTAAATATTATATAAAGCTAAAATAATTAATAATTGTTGATAAGCTGTACGATAATGAATTTGTTTATAAACTTTGTATGCTTTGAATAGGGTTTAATTTGCAAAATTAAAAGGGAGACAACTGGTAAATTAACTAGAAATAAAGGTATCAAAAAGCAAAAGGACACTAAAGTAAATTCATGGAAGATTTTCCTTTAACTAAATTAAAGTCTTTTTCTTTATAATTTTTTATTACCACTTATTTTTCACTTTTTCCTCCCCTCCTCCGCAACCAAAATCTTTGATTTTGTCCTCGTCAAAATCCTCAGTCCTCCATTTTAGCTGTCCCCTTCAAACGCAAATAAACCCCCTCTCTCTCATCAAAAACCACCACAACAACAACTCTCTCTGTCTCTCTACACAACACAAATTAACGTTTCCATTTCCCTTGCACAACCACAACACTCTAGCTCTTAACCTTAATTCCTGACCCTCTTTAATCTGTCTTAAACGACAAAGGAAGAGCCAGAATATTAGACCATGGAAGCACCGGAATTGTATGGGACAACTGGGTTTTGCAGCTCACAATTCACAAGTAATGAAAAACACCACTCTCTGGACTCTAATAAGTCCATTGGTGGTGGTGACCATTTCATTGTTGAAGACCTTTTGGACTTCTCCAATGAAGATGAGGATGCCATGGTAACTGACCCTAGTAATAACAATATCGTCACTCCCACCACCAACTCCACGGACTCTTCCACTGTGACTTTCGTTGATAGCTGCAATTCCTCCTCTTTCTCGGGCTGTGAGCCTTCTGGCTTTAACGGCGATATTGGGTCCCACTACACCAATAATTTCTCTCATCATGACGTTCATCTTGGCAGCGAGCTTTGCGTGCCGGTAATTCCTTACTTTCATGCATGACGACATTGACTCTCCTTTTTTCTTCTTCCCTTTTGTTTTATTGAAGGAATTGTGCAAGAGGAGGGTAAAAGAATCCCATTAATTTGCTAATTATGGTTTCTATTCTTATGTTCAGTATGATGATTTGGCGGAGCTAGAATGGCTGTCGAATTTTGTGGAGGAATCCTTTTCCAGCGAAGACTTGCAAAGGCTTCAGCTTATTTCCGGCATGAAAGCTCGGCCTGACGAATCATCCGAGACTCGACACTTCCAAAGTGATGACAATAACAATGGCAATGTCTCCAATATTTGTAACAACAACACAATGTTCAATCCTGAAATGGCAGTCCCGGCTAAGGCTCGGAGCAAACGGTCTCGGGCAGCACCAGGCAATTGGGCCTCACGGCTTCTCGTACTCTCGCCTACGACTTCATCATCCGAGCCTGAGATTATTCCTGGCTCGACCCAACATCCCAATTCTGGGAAAAAGACAATTAAGGGTGCGGTGGGGCTGAAGAAAAGAGACGGTGATGTTGAAGGTGGTGACGGTCGCAAGTGCCTGCATTGTGCGACGGATAAGACGCCGCAGTGGCGGACTGGACCCATGGGGCCTAAGACGCTTTGCAATGCGTGTGGTGTAAGGTACAAATCGGGGCGGCTTGTACCTGAGTACCGGCCAGCAGCTAGCCCAACGTTTATGCTTACGAAACACTCAAATTCGCACCGTAAGGTGCTTGAGCTAAGGCGACAGAAGGAGATGGTAAGGGCTCAGCAGCAACACCAGCACCACCAATATCTTCATCACCATCAGAATATGGTGTTTGATGTATCCAACGGTGGTGACGATTACTTGATTCACCAACATGTGGGACCCGATTTTAGGCGGATGATCTAGCAGTAGGGGCGCAGTTTATGATCAGGTGGGGTCTTGAGAGTTTAATTAGTGGCGAAATTCATTAGTGAATTTCGTTATTTTTTTTCTTATTTGGTAGGGGCTAATTTTCCCTAACTCTTTTTTTTTTCCCTTCAATTTCTTTAGTTAATTATATTTTGTTGGAGTTTTTCCTTTTCTTTGCTAAAATTGACAAAACTCTTTGGAAACTCAATTTTTCCATAATTCAAGTAATTTCTTTTTTAATTAAACTCGATCGTTACTTAGATTTTTCCTTTTTATCCAACGTTATAATTTCAATTCATCATAAGAGAATTTCCTGCTATAATTTTTAATTATCCAATTCTTATTCCATCTAAAAAACCCCTTTTTTTCTCAACCATCCCCTTTTTATTTTTTTTTTAAAAATTAGAAGTCCTGGACTCGAATTTTCCTTCCATGTGAAAAAATTAAAAAAAGAAGAAGAGATTACCACTATAAGGTATTCAATTTGGTCATTAATGTGTTCTTGCTTTGACTTGCTCCTTACAATTGATAATTAATCACCACACTTACACTAAGTCAGGACAGAATAATTAACCTTTAGCCCTCCAAAAGAAGAAGAAGAAAGAGTGGGTATGTAAAAGCAAACAATCAAAGAATGGAGTGTTCGTAAATTCAAATGTGTTTTTTTTTTGTTGAATTAATTATTCAAGATATGGACACCCATAAATGGTGCCACATTGCGTGGTGAACGTGAACATCCTTAATTGTTCCCTTAAAGAAAGGTAAATCAGGTTGTTACAATGGCATGTCATATGAAACAATTGATCGTCTTCTCTCGAACAATTTTTCTGAGATTATGACCTCCTTGACATGGATGTTCTCTTTGTTGGTAATGTGTCGTTTAGGAGCTTGCTAGCTAGCTAGCTATAGCTACCTCATTTTTTCAACCCTTTAATGCAAGAAATTCTTGAACAAGCACATCTTTTGACATCTCCTTCCTCCATGGGGCAAGTGAGCATGCCAAAGACAAGAGAGATGGTGACCCTCGGAAAGGCTCCTCCTCTCTGCTGCTCAACCTGGCGTGACATTTCATGTTTTACGATACAAGGGCAACCACCACCGCAACCACCATTAAAGAAACTCGTGCCCAGATGTTTCAACGATGTATGTGCAACTTTATCATATGAACCCGTCGAATAAAGAGTGGAGATGTGGGGCGAGGTAAGGTAAGGTTTGCGATTGAAGCTGAATGGGCTAAAGAAACTCAAATTTGTGTGCTATTTAAGAAAACTTGCAAACCATGTGACAACTCGAGTTATCATTTGACCTTTTCACTTTTGATTGACATCTTAACATCTCTCTGGGTGGTAGGTCTCCAACCTAGCCTTTTTACTTTGAACACAATATATATTAATGTAGTGCTCCTTTTTTATTAATTACACTATTTTATATATATATATATATATATATTTCCACGATATATATATAAAAGAATGAGTCTCTTAAAAAAAAGAGCGAATTAATCAAGAGAAATATGCATGTATGCAAGCATGAATAATGTAGAGTATGTGCAATCTTGGGATGAAATCAAGTAAAATTCGTCAAGTGACTATTTGTGATGGTTGTGAGAATTATCGGTAACTGATTTAAGATAGGACCTCAGTTACGAGGATAAAGAGTTAATTCACGGATCATAATGCTAACTTGAATTAACTATTTTTAATAAAATAATATTTTTTGTTTTTAAAATAAGTATCTTGATGTTGACATGATTTATAATTCAACGGGGTTTAATCAATTTAACTGGGTTTAATTTATTGAGTTAATATCTAGTATAATTTAACTAAAAAAATCCAGTTCTAGTCGGGTTTTGAATCTCATATTTCTTGTGTTAAACCGTTATATATGTCCTAGCAATATTATTACTATCAATATATTGAACATGAATTTCAGTGAAAAATCTAGCTCGGTATAGCCAGTGGGTTGGGGATTAGCCAATTCCAGAGAATGTTAGAAAGCAAGGCAGATTCGTTAACAGATTTTTCACACCGTTTTTGGAAACTTGAAATCCAGTTGGCGATTTATTAATATTTTTTTGCATGAGTTTCCACAACTTAGAACTTCGAGAAAATTAAAACCACCAGTACGCACCTTTCAGGACCCATTCATTTAGCAGCGTCATCAAAAACCTCATTTTCTAGCACTATGAAATTTTGTTTGACTTTTATAATCCTAGCTAGAAGAAGCTAACTTTATTACATCTTCTTTGAAGGTGAGCCCGCCATGGTTTGCCCCCACATCCAGAGTTTGAACTGTGTCTCTAATGGATCACTGGATTATCCTGAACGTGCAAGCGACTAACTTGTTTGATATTAGCTGGGTCAGATTTGGGGTATGGAGGAAAAAGGGATTCTTATTCCAAGAAGGGAAAAAAATTCAAACTCATAATTTTTTTCTGAGAATTCCTCGAGTTTTCTGTATGCTTTGGTGCAGGATGCTATTCACAATTCAAGAACAAATATTGTACATGTGAATGAAGATTGTGATGCAAAGAATAAAGCTACATATGATGCCAAGAAATACAGAGAAAAAGAGTATATATTAAGGGGTTAGTGAAATTAATTAGTTGATGAGGCTCCAGTATTATATGCACGATCCTAGGCAGCACTGATCCATAGAGCTGTTGCTAAGATGATATGTTGTCTTCGATCAGATAACTATTAGTAAAATTAATTATTTCACCACGGCGCTAGCTACCATTTCCACTTTAGTTTACTTCTTTTAATGAACAATTTGTCTTGTTTTCCAAAGAACGAAATTAAAATTGGGAAAAGACTAATATATTACTGTTTCAAGGGAAGCAATGTTTGCGGTGCTCACATGCTGTAGTCAGTAGTTTATGATGCCTTCACAAATCCAAACACACAGAGAGACCACTCTGTGCATCCTCACAGCCAGTGTTATTCTAAAAGCTGCCAAATTATATGTATAAATTACCATCTTTATTGGGTTGCCTTGCAATACAAGGTTATCAGATTGTTGTAAGAGGAAGCCTTGACTATTAAAGCTTGGAATTTTATTTGATTACATATATAGAAACTTAACGGATCATATCAAGTACAATTTACATGCGTTTATCAGTCTTCAAATCCAGTTGTGCTATGCTCGTCTTCCATTGGAGTAAATTGATGGTCCAAGGCTCAACACATAAAGCTTTGTAATGCTTATATACTTCGCTGCAGGGACAGCCTATTTCATGGTGTTTTAATATGAGATGTTCCCTTACAGAAAGCACGTGCACTTTGCAGAGGAGGGTGATTCATGGATAACAAATGCATGATTATTTAGCAGGTGGAGCAGGTTTAGTAATGTTTTTAATGAATAAACGCCGTTCATCACAGGTAATCTTGTTGTTTAATAATAAGAATGAAGTTGTATTTTAGTCAAGGCTTCTGAGCATTCTCATGTGAGGATGCTGATTCTTATTCCTTCCGGGTGAGAGAAAAGAAATGATTATACTGTAAAAAGTCTGTCATAGCAGAGTATTGCTGAAAAATTTCTAATTTACGTTCTTGAATATATTATTTAGTCGCCATTAATGTAACGATGCTATTAAATTTGAATAAAGAACCAAAAATCCACAAATGATTCTGATGTGGGATAAAACTTCTCTTAAGATAGTTTTTTTTATGAGACTAAAGCTGTGTTTGGTTAATATTGTTGGATAAAAATGTGTTTGGTTTGAGAGAGAAAGGTAGTGTTTGAGATTATGATAGCTTTTATTTTTGGATGTTTTTTAAAAATACATTTTCATAAAAATATATATTAAATTGATGTTTTTTTAGTATTAAAAAACACATTGGACTACAATACCAATCACAATTTGTTTTTTTTAAGTGAATTTATATGTTTTCAAAATAAAAATAATAGGTACAAGGAAAACGCTATCTAAAAACTTATCATTCAATAGGGTAATAATGCGGGAAGAAACCCATTTAATACCTGAGCTAAGACTCCAATTATTCTCTTAAAAGAAGTTGAGAAGATTGATTTATTAGCTAGCTAGATGTGTTTGATAAGTACTATGTTAATGAAAAAAATAAGTTTGAAATGTCTTCGAAGTTACTCAATGGAATGAAAAGCATCTTCACACTCTTAAATGACAATCAAGAAAGGTTCCACATCAGAACCTTTGAATAGATGGGCTACCATGCATGGGGGTTGTTTTCATGTTCATTGTTAAAGGGCCTGTCTCCTTTGTATAACAATTTCTGACAATGACTTGGCATGCCTTTTAACATGATATAGTATTCCTCAGTTGCCCTAACATGTGAATCAACAACTCACCAATTTGTGCAAACATCACGTATCCTTAGTGGTTTTCATCATTTGTGCTCATCAAGTCATAGCAGAATTCATTCGTGAAGGAATAACCATGCTTGAATGAAGATTATTCAGATATATATGGAGTTTCCTCATATGAGAGGTAGAAACTCTGGAGAGATAAATAGTCCTCACTATGTATGCGAATGAATTTGGAAATTTAGTTCTATGCTATGATGAAAAAGTTTGGAGAACAATCTCTCATATGGGAAGGTTATGCAGCACGCATAAAAGTATGGTTCTGTAGCATGCATGTGAGAGTGAACAGGAAAGGAAAGAGCAGATACAAAGGACTTCGTGAGGAAGAGAAAGGTCCAGCTAAAGCTCCACATGCAAGTGTCTTAATATCAGGGAGACATAAGCAGCAGGGCCAAGGCTATTTTCAAAGAAATGGGAGACATTAGGACAATATCTCATCAACCTCCCCACTTTCTCACGTGCATTTCACGTTGCTTAATATATTGATAAGGATAGGGGATCTCTGAGAACTTGGTAGTATTGCTAGTGACATACTCACCTAAGTAACTGTCTGATTTTCAGATTATTCATGCATGTATGGGCATGGGTTTCCCTTCGCCATGATAGCTAGAACAAGTACAATAACAGGTTGGAAATTGCAAGTCGGAACTCAGTAAGGTCATGCAATTTGCCGTCAAATACAGAGGAGAGTATATATATATATAAAAGAGCGCATGAAACAGATCGCAATTTAAATGGTCAATACTAGAAATGCTCATGAAAAAACGATCAACAATTCGGAAGTGAGCAAATTACAACACGAGTAAATGGCAAGATAAGTTTATTCCTTAAATATAACAACCGTATCAAATTAGCCTTCAATCCATGAGAAGAGATATGAAATCCAACAAAAATTTCAAAATCTTGCACCTATGACCCTTTCAGATTGAGTGTTTAGACATTGAAAAGGAAATAGCCAGAAGAAGCAATGACTTCAATCCATCAGCTATTATCTTCTTGCAATTCATATCCTTATCGAGGCACGCTGAGACCTAGTTCTGAATAAAATGGCAAAGCAAACCTATTAGCATTAGCAAGCACTGGCAAACATATTAATTAAAGAGTTGGTGAGTTGAACAACCTCATGGAATTCATTCAACATACAACAATTAACAAAGAAACATTCTATAATGCAGTCATTCATCATAATAAACATGGAAAGAGTGAGGTAGTTGCATTCCATAGGACAGGATAATTCACACCTGTGCAACATTATAATATCCTTCGTTGACTGAGACTTTTTAGAAAATGGGAAGAATAGCATACCTAAATAGTAAACATATAATTAACAATGAGCTAAAAGAAATAGTAATTACCAGA
>Ga0307518_10000234_pt1 | contig 41792 bp, 43 predicted proteins | sample 25_EM_MG_FD_203889 | JGI IMG/M metagenome (GOLD analysis project Ga0307518, IMG submission 203889) | Populus trichocarpa ectomycorrhiza microbial communities from riparian zone in the Pacific Northwest, United States - 25_EM | ecosystem: Host-associated > Plants > Roots > Unclassified | place... | reverse complement strand
TGTCCTAAGAGCAGGACATAGTGGAGATCTGCAGCAATAGCAGAGAAATGATCCAGAGAAAATACGGACTCCATAGTGACTGATGAGACGAACATCTGGATTGCGGGGGGAATATCTCCATGGGAAATGAACGGATCCACGTCGGAACTTGACAGGCAGATAGACCACGCTCTAGGCTCTCTGACGGTATAGTCACGTGCCTGATAGCTTTGGAAACGGTGGAGCTATTCAAAATATCGGAATGCCAGCACTGGGCACCTAAAAATGACATTTGAGCGCTAATGTCGTTTCTTATCTTCTTTCCTTCGTTTCTCCATCAATTCTTCAGCTTCTTTGCTCGTTCTGGTATGGGAGTTGGACTGCAGTAGATTGCATTCCTTTCTCATACCATAATGGACGTTATTCCTTCAGTTTCTTCTGCTTCTTGGCGGTTCTTGTGCGAGTGATGACTGCTAGACATCGGCAGTTGTCTCTTGCATCAGGATAGTCTTCTTGTGTGATAGATGGCTACGATGAGGCTCCGTCGTGCTCATCCTTCACATCAGGATCGTTCGATATTGACATTATCTTCCATGTTCACTGTACCAAACCTGTTTGGTGTGTGACACCGTGTAGATGTTTTCCACCCTTTTAGCCTGTGTTTAACTGTGCTGAACACCATTGTGCACATCGCACTTGTCATCACACCGTCGTCGAAGAGTGCGTGGATTCTTACTACTTCGCCTGTGGTACTTCTCAATTCGATTGGGTGTATGAATGGGACGGTTTTTGGCATCTCGTTTGTGGTTGGGTTTCCAGGGTTCGCTTTGACCAAGTAGAGATCAACACTGTGGAGTCGGTCATGTGATGATACATGTGAGCCACTAGAAGCTATCAATGAGAGCCCAGTCCATTGGGTCATTGTTCCGTCCATCACAACAACCTGTCCTCTTTTCCCTCGTCTTGCAAGGTCACCAATCTAACCTCGACGGTTTGAGTTCTGTTGTACGGTGCTAGAACATGGTTGCATATGGTGTGCCACACTGCCTCCTTGTTGCTGAGTCATGAGGTATCACCTTGCGGCATGGGGCACTGTCTGCCCGAGTGTCCATGTGTGCCACATTTGAAGCACTCTCCGGAGCAAATTGTTGCAGTGCCAGGCATGAGTGGGTAAGGCGTTAGGTCTGTGACTCTAGTGTTCTCTCCATGTTTTGCTGCCCATTGAGCAACCTGCGTCTGGTGAGCTTGATGCCCTGCCATTGTTGGAGGGTGTTGTTCGTAAGTCTCAATGATACGACATAGGGCATCTCTTTGTGATTCCGTGACTGGTTCGGCTGTATTGTAGACCTGTTGCCTTGGTCTTTGTTGGACTGTAAAGCGGATAGTGGTGGGCGAGGTTGTAGGTGTTAAGTTTGTTGGGTTGCGTATGGCGGGTGCGATGGTGGTGCATTGTAGGCGGCTCATTATGTCCACAACAGATGCCCATACTCTCCGCTCCATTGCTTCTTCGTCTTTCCTGCGCTTTTCCAGCTTCACTTTTCCCTCTTTCAGCTTTCCCATACTTAGACCCTTCACTGCACCTGTAAACATCTCCCAGTTCGCGTATTCTTCATCCAGTAGGTCTTGCACTATCTCCGGTAGCCATTCCCTGACCTGCCAGATCAAGACAGCACTTTTTTCAACTTTGGCTAGCTTTGCGAGGGCCAGCGCTCCTTCAGCCCAGATGATGTGCGTCCATGCCTGTACTCCACTCTTCGTTTTGATGGTTCCTACATCTTCTTCCGCTAAGGTCAGCTCCAGTAGTTCCTTTTTGTAGTCCTTCATCGTTTTCGCCGCTCGCTGGATGGGCAGCCACCTTTGGTCGAATGCATGCCATAGTTTGTCCCATGAAAGTAGGCATTCAGCTGAGAGTCTGTTGTACCACTCTTCCGCTGCTGATCCACTGACCATGTAGTCCGCTAGTGCTTCTATCTTTTCGTACTCGGTTGTTATAGTGGTACATTCTCTCATAGCGCGGTTAAATGCTTTGATGAAGTCCTGGGGGTTCTCCGTGGTACTATCCTCACCATGGAAGGGTTTAACCTCCGTCATGGCTTTGCGGTTGGGTCGCATGGGATGTGTTTGTGTACTTAGCGAGTATATTGGCTGTGATCGCGGGACCTGTAGAAGTATCTGTTGGAGGAGGGACTGGAAAGCTTGTGGGACTGGGGCGAAGTTGATTGACATGGGACTTTGTGGTGAGTTAGGTCGCGGTGACGGTGGTAATGCTCTCGTCGATGCGATGTCTGGTGGAGACTGTAACTCTTGGTCTGACAGCAGCTGGAAGTCACTGTCAGTACCCAGAGTATTCGTGCCTGTGTGGGTTGTAGACGTTTTGGCTATGAAACGACCTCTGCTGTCTCTTTCTGGTGGTTCGATGGTGACTTTGTTCAACTACTGATATACTGCTGTGCACATGTAAGTTGTGTGTTCAGTTGCTGCGGATGGCTGTGGACTGCTGTGACTGCTGTGCTGATAGCTGCGACTGCGTGTGTTCAAATCTGCTCTCGTCACCACATTGGAGTAGGCCCGTAGGGACTTCATCGTGGAATGACCTGCTGCTCTACAAACAACGGCTCTCACCCTACTCTACACCTGCTGACTAATGCTATGCTCCCCGACCTCCCCTATTCCACCGGTCAGCTCCCCCATCGACTCCACTAAGTGGTCCATCTGGTCCAGGAATGCTTGGTTCCCAGACCCTCTGGACACGGACTTTGATGGCCCTGCCACCTTTTGAATCTCGTCGTCAGCGATGACTGCTGCCAACTTCTTGACCTTCTTTTGTTTTTCACCACCATGTGGCGATGTCGCAACAGCCTTGGCCTTGGCCTTGTCCACACCAGACCCGGACCCTCCGGTCTCAACCTCTGCCCGCTCGCACTTTTCCTTGAGGCCGGTGCACCTCTTGCAGGCACGCTGCTTGGGCTTCTCTGGGCCTTGCACACACTGCACCCTGAACTTGGTGCAGCGCACACAGCTTAATTAACAAAGTCAGCAAAAGCAAAAAAAAAAGTGCTTACTGGAGGTCAACAACCTGGACACCGCTAGAGCCGGTGACCGGTTCCTCTCTAGCCCTCTTCTTCACTGGCTCCCCTGCCTTCTGTTTCCCGGCAGCCACTTCTGCCCAGCGCTCTGCCTCCGCCTTTCGCTTGTCCTCCGCCATCAACTTGGCTTTCTCCATGAAAATGTGCTCCCACTCCGCTTGAAGCTTTGCGAACTCTTGGTGAGCCTTTCTCTCCACCTCTTCCTTGGCCTTCCACTCTGCCTCTGCACAAGCCCTCTGCTCCGCTTCCACCCGCGCTTTTCGCTCCGCCTCTTCGTGTGCCCGCTTTGCTGCCTCTTCACACTCCCGGCATGCTCGCTCCTCCGCCTTCACCTGCTTGTGATGTCTCTTCTCCACCCTCTTCACATTTGCCACATCGTCCTCGTCGTCCGTCAGAGCCCGGAGTTCCTCCGACTTCACTCTTGTCCAGTCCATGGACGTGGTTGTGCTAGCAGTAGGGGTGGTAGTTTGTGTGGGTGCAGACATGATGGTAGTAAGAAAGTAAACAAGTTGGGGGTGGAAACCAAAAACTGGTCTGTTCTTATAGATCCCCATTTCACACTCAGACAATGGACTCCGGACTCCGCATTGTCCTAAGCGACCACACAGCAGCCTTATGGCGGGCCTCATGGGTTTGGCCCCTAAGAGGGGGATACTGTCAAGACCATGTCCAACTCCAGACAGTTATCCAGTAACTCTGGTCGCATCACAGCTCTACAGCTCAACTCCGGTCGCTCATCACTTGCTCCGGTCACAGTCGCGCAGATAATTTTCTGTTAAGTACGACCCTTGATCTATACTCCATCCACTTGTTACCACACCTTGCCGTCTCCCCTGCCTTGACGTGAATTCTCCGTGAACTCAATATATACTATACCTTGTAGCATTTTCACCGGACCTGACTTTATTTTACCTGGACCTGACCTAGTACTTTCTCTGGTTATCCCTTGTCTGCCTTTTAGGCTGTTTACTTGTCACCATAAATACTTGTCCCTAGTTTTTACTTAGTATAAGTACTCTGTAGTTTATTCTGTATACCTCAGTCTGAAATCAACTTAGTCACTACTCCAGTTCCTGTCTGTCTCTGTCTCTGTCTCCATTTCCATCTCAAACCTCTTGACCAGAACCTACACAAGGGATCAACGCACGTTGTCCTTGTCGTTGAATCCAAGTGGTCACCAACTCCAGCCGGACTAACTTCTTGTCCAGCCCTCTGACCTCCTCCTTCGTCCATCTTCGTCCGGACTTGACTGGACCCCCTACTGGAGTAGACCCAGACTTGACAGTGCATTATCAAATGAGACACCGCTCTTCCACACCTACAACTCATGGGTTGTGATCAGCATCGAGTAGGTGAGCTGTTTTTGTTTCGCTTACTTGGGCAAGCTTTAATAGCTCATCTATCTTTGTTTGGCCAAGGTTCTTCATCAAAAAACAGGCAAATTCCCATTCATCTTCATCACAGAAAGGCACCCAATTGCCCTCACCTTTTTCAAGTTCTGCGGCTTCCAAAGACTCAAAGACTGTCTGCTTCCTGCCTAGGGCTGTAGCAGCGGTGCCCATGTACTGTTCAGTGAAGCAGCCAGAGGCCAGCCAGGGAGGCAAGGCCTCATTTTCTTCCTCCACTTGCATGCGCTTCGATGGCCGCTCACAGAGATCAGGTGGGCCAGGTTTCCTAACTGCATTAGACTGATGAACTAGGTGTCCATCCGGCACATCAAGTGCATCATCAGGACTGTCCGTACCATTGAATTGGTTCATCCATTCATATGGTGTGTCGTCATTCGTCACCTCTGGCAGCTGATCGCCTTCCCCATTCGATGCAGCGAATGCCATCCGTTCAAGCTGCTTTGTCCATTGATTGTGGCATGTAGGCAACTGTGCAATGTGCCACTTGATGCCCACCTCTGTCGCTATAGGTCTCAAGCAATAGTTTCAGCGGTGGGGGGGCATGATATGGTAGGTCAGTCCGAGTATCTCTCCCAGTGTCTCCTCGTATCTGTGCCCAATGTCTCACTAATTGATGGCTTTGACAATTTGCAATTTACCAGATCATATCAGACGCAATCTATGGTGGATAGGTGGCACCCCATGTCAATGTTGACAAACTCCAGACCTGGATTTTCTAGGCTATCCCATGACTGCATCGCAATGTGCGTTCGTGCCGCGAATGTCTGTTGATATCTCCAAGCAAGACACACATCAACAGAAGATATAAGCCTGCTAAGTGAGTAGTGTGTCCCACCATAGATCGTTCCAACACAAGCCAACACATCGTTCTAGCCATACGCTCCCAGCTTCAATTACATGCAAGCTTCAACTATTGCAGGTTATTGCACTGCTGACAAAGAGAATTATAAAGGTTAGTCTACCCACACAACTGCGCAGATCGCCAGATCACCACTGACAATGATATTTAAATAATAATAAAAGATTCTGGTGGTCGGGTGCATCGACCATCAGAAAAAGTGAGGCAGGCAGAGTATGAACGAGAGGAGACAGCCCACCGCCGTGATGCAAGGGCCCAGAAGGACCGTGAACACCATTGCTGCCGCCTACGACTGGAGGAAGGGAGGATGAGGGGAACAGTGATGAAGGGCGGGGCATCGAGGAGGATGACCTTGATGAAGACAAGGATGGTGGCACTCAGGTAGGTTGTCCCCTCAATTTTTGTGCACCTCTCTGACAGAAGATCATTCAGTTTAGCAGCTGGCCTGTCCCCGCGAGGCTTAGTACATTGCTTAAGCAGCACCTCACGTATAGCAACAGCAAAGTACCCAAGGTTGTGACCGGTAACATTCCTAACCTCAACACTGAAGTGAGTAACATGTATGATTATAGCAAAGTGCTATTCTCAACAGGGACAGGGAGACATGTTCTTCTCCAACGATGAAGGTGCAGGGCTGACTGCACATGAACGTTTGTCGGAACGACAGATCGTCAAACAGAAGAACAGGCGCATTGATGTAGAGACGCACACATCTCTAGGTGTGCATATACTGATCAGTGTTCGCCTGAACTTGTTCGCGCTACTCAGCACAGCCACCCACACCCAACCCGCACAAGAGCTCTCCAATGCGCAGTTTGGTACACCTGATAGGGTCCTGCGAAGGTCTTGCATGAGTAGCTATTCCCTATCTCTTCCTGTGAGCGTCGTGATCACTTGGAATAGCTTCGGGTCTGTTTGGACTAGCTCGCGCTACTCAGCACAGCCACCCACACCCAACCTGCATGAGAGCTCTCCGATGCGCAGCTTGGTACACCCGATAGGGTCCTGCGAAGGTCCCGCATGAGTAGCTATTCCCTATCTCTTCCTGCGAGCATCGCGATCACTCGGAATAGCTTCGGGTCTGTTTGGACTAGTTCGCACTACTCAGCACAGCCACCCGCACCAATCCCGCATGAGAGCTCTCCGATGCACAGCTTGGTACACCCGATAGGGTCCTGTGAAGGTCCTGCATGCGTAGCTCATCCCTATCCCTTCCTGAGTGTCTCAGTCACTTGGAGTAGCATTGAGTCGCACTACTACATCGCATCGGGTCGCGCTGCATCAGGTCGGGTCACTCTCCTGTGTAGGGTCTCACTGCATAGGGTCTCACTGCATAGGGTCACATCACATCGGGTCATGTCGCATCGGGTCGTGTCGCATCGGGTCGTGTCAATCTCCCTGCTAGGGCTCGCTCCATAGGGTCGCATCACATCAGGTCACATCGCATCAGGTCATGCTGCACCAGGTTGGGACACTCTCCTGTGTAGGGTCTCGCTCCATAGGGTCACATTGCATCAGGTCATGCTGCATAGGGTCGCACTACATAGGGTTTGTTCTCCGCTTCTCTCCCCGTCACTTTAGCTTCTGCCTTTGTGTCCCTGAGCCCTTCCCCTTGCTTTAGCATCCCTGACAGCTGTCATTACGTTAGTATTATGTTCCCTCTTAGTGCTGTCATCCTCTCTCCTTCTCTTCGGGTCGCTTGCACCCTTCCCCCTGGATTAGGCTTCAGTATATAGCCCTAGTCCTCACAAAAATAAGAAGTTTCTTTTCGGCCCCCATCTGTGTGTCTAAGAGCGAGTCCTGTCGTTTCCGCTGTTCCCTATCGTTTCTCTTGTGTCCTGCCGCTCTCTCTTTGTTTTTCTGACAACCCTAGACGACCCTATTCAGTTCTCCAACGATTTCCAGTGGTTCCCGCTACTCCCAGTTCTCCCTAGCACGTGTCTACATGCTCCAGGCAACCTCCCTGTCCCCTAGTCATGCACTCCCTGCACATTTTCACTGCGCTCCTCACCACTACTCTGCTCTCAACTCCCAGAACCTCTGAGCGCGCTCCTGCGCTCTATTCTCCTTAGCTCTCCTAGTCAAGCCAGACCAGGTCTCCTTGGGCGGACACCCATTTTTGCACCTTCAAGGGACTCACCCCCTACATCAAACATGGGAGCACAGAAGGTACAGTGACAGACTCCACGAACCGGTGAGTTGGTCATGCCATCATCCAAACAAAATACCTCACTGGAATTAGGAGTGATGTTCGTGCCAAGAGGCGAAAGGAACCCATCGAAGAAGATGGTCCAGAGATCACTGTCATCAAGGCACAAAAACTCACAGAGCACGAAGGTCGCCCACACGCCAGGGACTATGACGACATCATGCAAGAGTTTGTCGTCATGGCCATTGAAGACTACCAGGCACGCCTCTGTGCCGAGTGTCCTATGCCTGACCATGTACAGGAGACTGCGCTCATGAACACGTCTTGGGCCAAGGTGTTTCAGATCACAGGTGTTAATCTTGTGCAGACGCCCCAGCTCTCCAAACTCATTAGTTCCTTACTGGCTGTCTCACTATGCTACTTCTATGATATATAGATTACCATCCATGGCTCGCAAGTTTGCGGCGAGCTCAAGGCCAAGCTCCACCCCCTAGTTGAGGTTATGTTTAATTTCCACAGCAGCCAGACCAAATCAGCGATCAAGAAGAATCACACATTAGCAGAGGAATTGAAAGAGGGTGCAAGCTTTGCATTCAAGGTTTGGTAGTCTCCTGTTGGGCGCGCTGGGTGCAACTACTGAAATGTGTGATTAGCATAGGGCGCCCCTGCAAGACGACCATCGTGGGTTTCTGAAGGCACCAATCATCCAGAAGGTCATCAACACAATGTGGTTCGCGAACAAGAATGATGAAGGCATCAAACATCCCACATGGTTTAAACCATTTCCCCTCCCTGCACTGGCGTTAGTGCTGACAGCTGTAAGTCAGATTCTTCCGCATGAGTACTGAGTTGACCGTCACTTATTGTGGCTTAGATCGAGTGCTGTGTCGACGAATGGATGACTGGCACGCACACAGATCTGGCTTTTACGGTCCAAGACTACCACGTCACATATGGTGCCTACCTCAAGTGTCTCCAAGATTTTGATGAGGTGACGAAGGAATTTGGGGTGTTGAAGGGCATTTGTGCCAAGATTTACGAGGAGGGACGGTGAGTATCTTGTCTGCATTCGTTGCAATTACCAACTGTTGAGTTAGGATCCATTCTGGAGTGCCTGCACCTGCTGCGGAGCCTCAGAACGTAGTGTCAGCACAAATTATTGCAGCTGCAATTAAGGAACACCAGGAGGGATCAACGACTGAGGATGAGTTGGATTGATTTAAGTTATCTAGCTCTGTGTCAAGCACTATTAGTGTGAAATGGATATTCTATTGTGCCACATACTGCCTGATTAAGGTATTGAGACTATGTTGTGCTATACTGTTGTGATAGCAAGTGGCAATGGAAGTCAAGATAGTAGTTGAAGGGTCTATGTCACAATATATAGTCTTGGTAGCCTCCATAGCAGCCCTGCTACATTGTACATATATTTACATGTCAAACTATGGCTACTATAGAGTGCTATAGATTTCTTGCAGGGTGCTATATTGCCTTTATATTGGGGACTTGTCTATGGAACTTTGAGCACTATAGAGGCTATATAGTGCTATATTGCCATGTGTTTTTTTCCTGATGCGGACCAGCTCGAACAGAGTGAAACAAGCACAAGAACATTGTCAATGATGTTCAGATCCCATGCCCCCATTGTGGAAAATCATTCAAGCACTGAGGTTTTAACAAGCATGAGACCACCTGTAGATTGACCAAGGACAGTCAGAAAGAAATCAGGGAGTATAACTGCCATTTTGAAAGTCAGATGTGCAATAGTAAGTGTTCTCATAGATATTTACAATACTGATCTAATTGGATCAACAGCTCAATTACATATAGGCAATGCACATGAGCAACACCGCAGGATGAACATTGATGGCAATGGTGGTTCCCATGTGGGTCCATCAAGGATCATGGCCACTGTAGACGAGTGCTTAGTTAATACTGACGAAGGTGGTCTGTTTATTTTTTTCCAGTCCTGAAGCTGATGTATCCATAGGCAATCCCTTATCGCATCCCGAGCCTGAGGACCTGTTTATACCTGTTAATAATGATAGTCCTGGTATGTACCCAACTCCCATTGGTACAAGTTGTTTTCTCACACATCTGTGATAGTGTCTGATATGTCAATGCACTCTCTTCCTGCTGGAGAGACTTCAAGGATATCTATTGACCATCCAAAGGAGTTTAAACTGAATTCCATCCACACAGTTGCCATCCTGATCTACTGCAGAGTTTTGAGCAATTTGGTGTTACCAGTAATGCTCCTGAAGTACCTGCTGATGAAGAGCCATGGCACCCTTTCCAGTCTCGTGGTGACCTCAAGTTTGCTGAAATTGCAGTGGATGCCTCACTGAGCAAGACCCATATCAATGCACTACTGGACCTCATTTCTTGTGTCAAAATGGGGCAGACCGAGCTGACCTTGAAGAATGAAAATGATCTGCACCAGGCATATGAGAACACTGCAAAGGAATTGACACTGGTATGCCACTTCAACATTTGGTAGTTTATGGAAATCCCAGTCACTACCAAGTACAAGAATGAAGAACATACCTACAATCTTTACACATGATCAATTTGGGAGTGGGCACTTGACTTGTTGCAGAATCCCCAACTCACACCTCACTTCATGTGGGATGCACAGTGCCTCCACAAACATGATGGTGAAAAACATGAGCACTTTTTTGGAGAGCCTTGGACTGGTGACTGTTGGTGGGATATTCAAGTTCATTCACTTGTATCATGACAATCTTTGTGTATTTAACATGTATATCTTGCATGTGCTGGCAACATATTGGCAATGTGTTCATGGCTGTGGTTGAGATCATTACTGGTAGGGAACTGCATGGGTATATTCATGGGTACCCAGAGGCCAACCCACATCCATACCCACCATGGGTCTGTACCCACCTATGTGGGTATGGGTATGTGTGTGGGTTGGTGGGTATTTCTATTTCCCATGGGTTTACCCACTACTGCCACTACCACTACAATCTACCATGACAACACCATCACCACCACCATGTTGACCACAGCAATGATTACAACAGTCCTCATGACGAGTATTATATGTATGTCCACAACCATGACTGCCATGCTAATGATGATCACCATAGCCACCTCACAACCCAGGCCATATCTACAATGACAGCAACCACAAACAAAACTCAAACCACATCATGCTGATATCAGGTCCATTATGATGAATACTAGACAACCACCATCACCACTGTTACTATGCTGACAAGGATGTCCACATGTAAAAACACCATTGAACATCAACTACAACCATAGTGCTGACAGCAATGCCAACTTGAAATGATGACAGTCACAATACTACCATGACCATGAGGTCAACAGCTATCATCATCACCATCATGCTGATGAAAAATACCTCAATCACACATCAGCATATACTGGCAATTGAAATGACACTCATGGGCCAGGCTCACTGTTCTGACTACAACAGCTGTCACCACCCCACCTTCATTTGATGCCAAATTCAACAACAGCCACCACCCCCACCACTCATGACAAGAGTGCTAATAGCCATCACTACTGTCACCATTGCCCATGCCATGGCCTTCCACTACCATCACCATGTCATGTTCAGTGCTATGTATTAGAAATGCACCTTATGAATATTTGAGTACTGAATTTCTGTACTACTGTTAAATAAATATGCAAAGATTTGAGGAATCTGACAAGCCAAAATGGGATATTAGCCCCTGAATACCCACCAGGTGGGGATGGGGATGGGTATGGGTATCCAAAACCTGTACCCACACCCATACCCACCTGTACCCTACCCACAACCCATGGTGGGTACCCATACCTATGTGTAATGGTCCAACTTTTTATCTTATCTAATCACAGGTTAGATAGTGTCTTATCTTATTGTAGTGTACAGCTGTGTCTTATCTACCTTAGTCTAGACCTGTACCTCATGCTGTACATGCTGCCTCCCTTGATGTCATCTCACATAGCCTTAGCTCCACTATGACATCACTGCCATAGCATTGCACAGTACGTAGCCTCATGGATAGCCTTGCGTAGCCCTCGTGTAGAGTAGTATATATACAGTGCAATCCAGCACCCAGAGGCTCTCCATTCGAGCTCATCTTGGGTTATTACCCTAGTACTTGTGTCCTATCCTCTCAGAGCCCCAGTGTGTAGTAGGGTCCTTGGTGTCTTTGCCTAGGGTCGTCTCACTATGACTTTCCCTAATTACTGGCATGTCTCTGACAGAGTTCTCAGGCTGCATCAATGATGCACAAGGACAACTAGTGTTTTAAGGTCCGGTCTGGTCCGGTCTTTTGACCTAATTTTGGTTGGACCGGGACTGCATCGGTCCTAGAAAATCTTGATTTTGCAAAAGACCAGACTGGACCACCAAGGACCGGTCCAAAACTGATGAAGACTGGTTTATGTTAGTATTTTATGCAAAATGGCACCCCCTGTTTTGCGCAAATCATGGGGGTTGCTGTTGTGCGCATTTTTGACATTTAAATAGCAGGATTATTAACAATATTTTCAATTAACTGTCAAAAAAATAACATAAACATGATCAACCCTGTGGAATTCCTAGTATTTGATATGCAAAGATGGCACCTCTGTTTTGCGCAAATCATGGGGGAGGCTGTTTTGCGCGTTTTTGACATTTAAAATGGCTAGATTATTCAAAATGTTTTCATTTAACTGTCAAAATTATTCCACCTCAGATATGCCAAAAAGACCGGTCTAGATCGGTCCAGGACTGGTCCTTGATCCCAGCCCAAAATGTCAGGACCAGGACCGATGCTGTATGATTTTGGGCAGGACCAGGACCGCGGTCCGGTCCTAAATTGGTCTGGTCTGGTCTGGTCCTCGGTCCTAGGACCGGACCTTCAAACACTAAGGACAACTCTACATGCATAAATATACTTTACAATGCAATGTATATGGTATACATGGAATAGGAAGTGGAAATTGTACAAAAGACATAGGTGTGATAAAAGAAAATTAGTCCATTTGCATTTGCACACCAGCATCATGCCTGCCATCGGCATTGGAACTCCCAATCTCCATATTGGGTGCCAGCATGCCAGCATCTCCATCTTCTGATGGGCTGACCTTGATTGCCAGAATATTCCCAGTCTCCATTGTTGCAGCCACTTCATTGTGAATCACTGTGTCAACAACACAATCTTGTGATCAGTAGCACATGGCTTGGTAATTGACAGACTTACCTTTTGGTGGGGCCAAGTCATAGCTATCACTGGTTGGCTTGCTGGCACCCCTTTCATTGACCAAGCCTGGAGTTGTCACCTCAAGACTTGAGGTATTGTTGTGGAGTGCAACCTGCATACCATGGGTGCCAGTCAGCTCGCTTGAGCCATGCCAGGATGGATTGCCAGACAATGCCATTTCTTCCAGCATTGTGGTAGGTGCTAGTGCCAACAGGCTTGGTGGACTGGGGTGAGAGAACTGCATGACCTTGGCACAGGTTGAGTCAGATGCCGGCTGTGTTGGTGCAAATGCCTGCCATGATGCCAGACATTGAAGGTGGGATGGTGTTAGGAACATCTGTTCCTGCATTGCTTCAACCACCTGCTGTAAGCTGGCTACTTCTCTGAGCACAATGGCCAACCTGTCATTCGCTTTGTCCACCTTTCATTCCATTTTGGCCTGCTTTTCCCTCAAATGGACAACCTCCTCCTCAAGATCTTGTACATTGGATGTATTTGTACTGTCTCCTGGTGTTGTGGGAGGGTTCGTGCCACTTCCAGCGGCCATTGATGATGGACTTGCCATCCTCGATGTCTTCCCTAGTAGCCATGCTGGAGTATTGATCAATACCCCATCAAAAACTGGATGGAATATCAATAGAAATAATATTAAATTGTTTGAATAATGAATGACTTACTTTGTTTCCTGGGTGGATTGGCTGGTGCTGGGGTCTGACATTGGCTTTTGAACACTGTGACTTTCCACAGTTGAGTGTCAAGGGTGCAGATGGTGAACACTGACATGGTGCAGGTTTCCTCGGTGCTTGTGAACATGACCTTGACCTTGCTCTGACTGCTGTCATCATGCTGCATGCAATCTTACTGCAGCAACATTGCCAGCAAGCATGGCCTGGGTTCACTGCACACCATCAATCTTGCTGTACACACTTGATGCACCAATCCTTGTCATCCACCCACTTGTAGCCTGGGTCTGGTGTCTGTTGAGTCATAGTGAGGCTGCAGCAACTCGGTGTCAGCCACAATGACAACAAGTATGATATCATAGTCAATAGGTAGTATAAATACATAGCTCCGACAAATAGGAGATGACCTTCTGCGCCCTCGTCTCTTGACTGCTTACTCTGAGTGCCTCACCTTATGTCTCTGCTGTGCAACGCTCTCGTGCACTACATCTGCTCATAGCCTTCATAGGTTATGAGCCCTGCTTGCTCATTCTAGGCAAGTACTCAATTCATATATCAATGAAATAAATTTGTTGTCTTGCTCTATCCCTATGTCATCACAAGAAAATATTGAACAAGTGTTGATGGCGATGTTGATGGATGAGAATGCCAATACAAATGTAAATACAAATGTTCTGCCCACAGAAGAGGAGATGTACGAACCTCCTCCTCCCCCATACATGCAAAGCTGCTTTCTCGGAGCACTTGGCAGCTGGAAAATGTCGGAGCTGCTTGACAATACAAACTGGGTCGCATGGAAGGGGCAGATGACCTTGATGCTTTGTGTTAATAAAGTTTGGGGTCACTGTGATGGGACTATCATCCCCCCTGAAGAAGCCTCATGCTTTTGACAAGTGGGCTACCGCTGAAGAGGTAATGAAGTTGCTAATTTCGGGGAACCTAAAGGCTGCACAATTTGTCCATATTGCATAGGCCATTACAGCCAAGCAGATGTGGGATAACCTCACTTCTGTCCACAAGATGTGCGGACAACAAAGCATCATGGTGCTACGTCGTACCCTTTACCATACAAAGGCTGTTGAAGGTGATGATATTACTGTGGACATGAATACAATGCATTTGTACCAGGCAACCCTTCATCAGATGGGCTTGAAGGTAAATGACAAAGACTTTAAGAGTATTTTAATTTCTTCGTTGCCCATCACATGGGATGCCTTTACAGCCTTGTATCTCGGCTCTCATACCCAGAATGCAGTCATGACTTCACAAGGACTTGTCACCATTATTCATGACAAGTACAATCAAAGGAAGACTGTGCCTGGCACCAATGAGGGCCAAGACAAAGGCAACTTGTCTCTGATGATGATGGCACAGCTGGCGACAGGCCTGTGGGGGAAGAAGCAAGCTCGTGAGGAGAAGAAAGAAAAGAGTGGATTGAAGAAATGTACCTGTGCTATTTGCTTCCATGACAATCATGTCATGGACAACTGCTTTCATATAGTGTTGCTGCAGCTCGGCTTGGTGTGGTCATTTGCAGCTAAGCAAATAGCTTGACTACAGCTTATGAAATAGTGACTTATTGTGACTCAGTTACACTCAGCTAGTTGATCACGCTGGTCATTAGTCATATTCTATTTGGGCCGGCTTAAGCCAACCATAAGTCGACTATTGGTTGACTCAGGTTGTGGGGTGCCACACAGGTGTATTGATTGGCTCTTGTGGGTCGTGGCTTGAGTCTGGACCCTGCCATGGCTACATGATAAGTAGAAAGCTCATCTTGTATGCTAACATTAATAAATTGGCCTCATTCATGTATCAACAACCTGTGGGTCTGCATGGGTTACACCATACCCTTACCCATGTGGCGTGTGGGTTGCGGTGTGTACAGGTATGGGTATGGTGTGCCATATTTCACTCACGGGTTAACCTGTGCTCAACCCTAAAATTTTGTCTGGGTATCTATGTGCCTTGGCACTTCCACAAGTATTGTATACAAATGAAAACAACAAAAATTTTAAAACATATTGGGATTGTAGATGTAGCCCCCCACAAGTCCAATCCAATGGATTCCAGCATGCAAGTATAACTACCTTACTTGTTTACTAGGGCAGTGGTGAGGGGTCTGGGGAAGCACATTTTTCTTCTGCAAGCAGAGACTACTATTCCTTAGTCGATCTGGTCTGTCTGGACAATGAAAAAAAAAATACTCACATTCATGGTGTGTTGTGTGCTGCACCATTGTCACTATCAACAGTCAGTGCTTGGGTGGCTGAGAGCACCTGTGTTTCCTTCTTCAGCATGGTTGGAGATGTCGTTGCAGAGGGGAGGATGCTTTGAAGATGGTTGTAATCTGGTTTTTATGTGAATGAAAGATTGCGAGTATATGAGAGGAAATTGAGGAGTTCCATTGGCATCTCAAAAGGATGGCTGGTTCCTAATGATTCTTTCAATGACTGAATAGATGAACTTGACAAATGACAACCACCCCAACCCAGCCATGGCAACGACCTGCTATAGAGGAACATAAGAGTGTATGCCAAAGCCTCAAGATCGTCTCTCCAGCTTAATTCACACCCAAGATGACTATTGATAGATGTAAAAGCCGGTGTACCTGTTGGAGATAAACAGACTGTTATGGTTTGTTTATATACTTACATAAGCATAAAGTGCACATATAGTAGAGTCTATTACCATAGTCCCTCAGTAGCTTGCCAGCATACTGAGGGTGAGTACCATCTACTAACCACCACATATACCTACTGATACCTTGTAGTTATCCTACAGGTACATACTAATATATAGTAGCTTGCCAGCATACTGAGGTTATCCTACAGCTCTCCTTCCTTTTCCCTTCCTTAGGCTAGACCTTCCCTGTGCAGACCACCACCTTTCTATAGTACCAATGAGTTGACGGGATTCTATCATTGGAATATGAATGCGTGATGATGGGTGGCAGTATTGCTTTGTGATGCTGAAGTCAATAAGAAAAGTGGTATTCTTCAACTCCGCAGTGCCCATAAGGATATTCTGGGGTTTGATGTCATGGTGAATAATGTTGTGGGAGTGGATGTACTCGAGACAGGATATCTATGGATCATGAGTCAGACAGACTCAAGTGAGAGGGGATGTTGATTGATGAACTGACTATTTGCAGTCCCAACTCAACAACACGACCCAGTCCAAATATGCCATCAGAAGACACTTGAATTAATTTGTCTAGGGATGGACCAAGGATCTCAAGTACTATCGCTCGATAGGATCCCTCTCTTCCAAACCAGAGAGGTTGTGGCACTCCATTACCACCTCGGAGCTGATTAAGAACCGTGTACTCGTGTTCTAAGTAAGACTCAGGCTTATCCATGATGCATTCCAACTTGATTGCAACAATTTGCTTGGTAATTATGTCTCGAGCACAGTACACAGTGGCTGACAAAAATTGTTGTTCAAGCCAATTCATGTACAAAATATTTTGCTCACCACATGAACCTTTGCCCAGCTCCTCTTCCAGTGTGTATCTGCCATCAATGCGAACCACATCTCTCATTTTGACTCTTGAAGATTTCAAGACTCATTCAGCTTTTGGGGATTGTACTATCTGCTGATGAGTCAACACAGAATCAAGGGCAATAAAAGCATCACAACATCCATGTTGCACCCAGCTTCTTATTGACACAGTCTTACCTGTACCCTCCTCCTTTGTCCTTGACTTATGGATCTTTGATGGAGTTTAACTTTGGTGTCAGTGTTTAAGTTCAACATTTAAATGTGAAGGTGAGATTTGAATGATCCCTTTGAAAGTTGAAATGATGATATTAACTCAACCTTCATCAATTGCCCTATTGGATTCATCCCACATTCTGACAGTACCATTTTTCGGGCTCAGTTATGCCGAACAAACATAGGTACATCACACACAACACAGCAAATACCCACAAGAAGACCTTGAGTAGAACCCTCCCCCCCACCATGTTGACTGCTGTGACAGGCAACGAACTTTGTTACTCAATCTCTGGCAGCACCAAATGATCCCAACCTAAGCACAAGCACAAGCCATCACCACAGTCCTTTGTTCCTTCTGGCCCCCTGAGTTATCTTTCTCACACAGAGCTCGAAAGGCAGCTGCAAAGGCGGCTGCATCTACAATGCCCACGAATGGCACTGGCAATTCAACCTCACCCATGGCCTTCACAAGCCAAACTACAGCAATCCCAAAAGCTGCGTCAGTTGACATCATTTTGACGTCCAGTATGTGTCATTGGTTCTATCTGACTTAGAAACTTACTCCCATCAAGAATTGTTCAAGGACACCCTCAAGCATCTCTTGTCACCAGAGGGTGATGCCAACATCACAGATACATCAATGAAGGTGTGTGGGGTGTGGTGTGTCAAGATATATGGTTGCTAACAGTCACTCCAACAGATATTCCATGGGATCACCACACAAGAATTTGAAGCACTCTCCTATCTTATTGAGGAATTGTCCCTCTTTCCAATGAAGCCAAAGTATGTACCCACACAGTTTGTCAATGTATTTTATGCCAACAGCTGAGATGTTAGGTTAACCCACAGTCCTCAGGGAGGTGTCATCATTGTGGAGTGGCCACAAGCAACACATGAAGTCCCTTTAACCAATCTCAAGGAGGTGATGAACCCTGCAGTGCAGCAGCTCCCTATCAACAAGTGCATCCTTCATGCTACCTTCAAGTCAAACTTTACATTCCAATCGTCACAAACAGGGTTTTCTGCAACCCCTGATCTTAGCCTTATTATAATGTCTCTGAAACGGAAAATGTCCAGGGGTCAAGACTTTGAAGTCCTCGCCATCGTGGAGTGTGCCTTCTCTCAAAACAAAAGTGACTTGGAGGAGAAAATCAGGAATGAGTTGGCTGCTTGTCCTGAGATAGCTCTGGTTATCACGATACTGATCAATGAGAGTGAGACCTACCATAGACCAACAGAGGAATCACAAGCATGGAGGATGTTTTCTCAGGAGGAGAAGTGCCAAGATGCCACATCTTTCCTCAGATTCAATGAATCTGACATTAGCTCCAAATCCAAATCCGAACCCAAATCCGACTCCAGCCTCAAAGAAGATTTTACACTCCAGCCCATTGTGATTGCTGGGCACCAGTGGTGCAGCATCTCCTCTGTTGAGTACCATGTGTGGGTCAAGAGTGACATGGATGAGGTGATCAATATTGATAAGGTTCAGGTGACCTGTGGTGTCAGTGATGTATTCTATATATGGTGGCTACCTCTGATGCATTATTCCTGCAGACTCTATATCCGGTGATTTCTATGACTGGTGTTATGGCCATGATCAATGAGGGGTTAGCAAAAGTGAAAGACTCAATGATTGCATTCATCAAGAAGCTTTGTCTCAACATTGATACAGATGCATTGGAGAAGGCTGAAATTACACCTATCATTGATTGGAGTGTCATTCAACTGGCATTGGTGCCTGCAGCTGAATTCACCGCTCATGCCTGTTATCTAGCATGGTTCCACTCCATCTTCTGTGGAACCAAGTGCACTCACTCTGATGACAAGTACAGGGATGAAGAACATTTGACCACTTCCACCAGTGTCACCACCCTTCCCACTAACTCCAAAGTCTCCCTTATGGTCACTCCCCAAGTTACATGTTCACAGAAAGCACCCAAGTTATCTTAGATCACAAATTATGGGAAGGTTCTCAACATGTCAGTAGTTCCTTGACTCATCCCATGTCGCTGTCAGCTTTTTACGTTTCCCCTTATCATCCCCATTGGCCCATGCAACATTTTGATTACAATAGAATTGTTTTCATGAGATAAACGGGGCTCATGTTTAAGGTCAGGGTTCAAACTCGAGGCCCCAAGGGCCTGTAAGTATAAGTGCAGTGTCTGAGCTATAAGAACCTCATCCACACTTGAGATTTTACTCATCAACCCACTTTTAGTCTCCCGTACCATGACTTGATGCCATCAGCGAGTGAAAACTACTGAAGAACTCCCTATTCCCATTGCACTGATGGCTCTTGAGCCCATGGTCCCCCCTGCTGTGCATGCACCCCCACCCGACACCCATACTGTTTGCAACCACCATTTTCCAGCCCATTATCGTGATGGTGGCACTGAGCATGACAGCGACGCACAAGAAAGTTTTGATATCCATTGCAATTCTGATGGTGCCAGCTCTGATGCATCACAGAGTTGAGTGGCAAGTACTCAAGGTACTACAAGCGCTACCACGACTGCTGTCAATATGGCTACTACTGATCCATTGGCCACCAGTCAATCAAGTCAAGACCATTCAACTCGAAAAGGCAAGAACATAGCTTATGATATCCACCACTTTTTTAACAGGGGGAAGGAGTGTTCAATATGCCTACCATGCGAGTGTGTTTATTGCTTTTACTCCAACTCGTGACTTTGTATCACTAATATAGGAACTGTGGACTATCTCTAGGTGACTTGTTGCAGAGTATGCTGAGCGCGGGGAAAGGTTCCCCAATGACCCTGAATTCAGCCCACAGACATCAACTACCTCGCTTCACACCCACTTGGAGTTGCAGCACAAACTCTTATATGTCCAGAAACTTGAAGAAGAGAACTGGGTTGTGCAAATCCCCTTACTCAAGGCCGCTTTCTCTTCGGGATATACATATAACAGTCTCAAAGCTGTGCTCGCCCATCAAGGTGTAACAATCTATAATCTCCCACCTCTGCCTCCTCCTGAAGTTGGGGATGGCATCCCACTGGGCCTTGGGAAGCACCTCAAGACTGACTTGGGTGCTGACTTGCCAGAATTCTCACTTGGTGCCTTGCATGACTATATAGTGAGATTCATTGTTGCTGACGACCAAGTATGTTACATAAGTTATTGTGATGTGATACTTTACTAATCATATCATGCGTTGGTGTTGTTAACCCAGGCCATTAATGTAATGGAATGCCCAGAATTTCGAAGGCTACTCCTCCTGTTGTGCAGCAATCTCAAGGATTCTGACATACCTCACTGCATGAAGACAAGGGAACTCATTCTCAAAGCCTGGCAAGACTACTTTGTAGTGCTCAAAGCTGACCTCAAGGTGAGTTCTAGGTCAGGTTCTGAGTCGGATTGGTTGAATGGTGGCCTCCACAGCAAGCTGTTGGTAAAATTTCATTTACATCAGACATCTGGTCTGTGGATAACCTCAATCCATATCTTGCCATGATGGCACATTGGATTGGATGAGATGGAAAAACAGGTGCACTTACCCTGAAGGCTGCACTGATCAGATTCCAATATATCCCTTCCTGGCACACAGGTGAAGAGCTTGCAATGACCATGCTCCACCTCATTGATCATGTTGAAATTCCCATGGGAGGCGTAAGTGTTCAATTCATCTAATGTTCCATTATTCATCCCCCGGTAGATGGGCCACTTCACTCTCAATAATGCCACAAACAATGAAACTGCCATGGAGAAACTGGCACAAATCTTACTGCAGGAATGCAAGTTCATTTTTGATCCCAAAGAGAGCCACATTCACTGCTTTCCTCACATTATGAACATTTGTGTGCAACACACAATTGATAAGTACATGAATGCAGATTTTACTAATGTTGCATCTCAGTGGTTCAATGCCCTGGGGCAGCCCATTGCCAAAACTGGATATGTCAGTGCTGTACGTTGAAACCTGATTGAGCTTGGAAGGGAGTGCGTGCAAGTGCTTCATGCTTCAGGCCAGTGTTGAGCAAATTTCCACCAATCAATTGAACATGGGAATGAGAATCAATCCTTCACTGTGAGTGATGGTCAATCCGTCACTCTTCCGGTTGTGCAACTCCTTCAAGATGTTAGGACCCACTGGGACTCGACTTATTTCATGATCAATTGTCTTTGTACACTACATCAGGTTTGTTGAGACATTCATTCACACTTCACAACTTTCAGCTGATGTATTTATTCTAGGCTATAGACCTTTTCTTGGCTGTACCCCGAAATGTGGACATCACCCAGCTCAAGCTAGCATCCCTGGATTGGGAAGTTCTGCAAGATCTAGAATTTATCTTGGAGGCTAGTTTTTTTTTCTTCTATGCTCACCAGTCCTTATCACCTAGACTTTTCAGGCCCCTTCCCTTTCCCAGCATACAATGTCTGGAGAGCAGAGCCCACTGCTTGGTGGTGCTCTGCCTGCATATGAAATCTTCATAACTCAGTGGCAGGCAATTGCATATTTGTCACTCCACCCGCAACTTCGCCCTTTCATCGAAGAAGGGCTTTCCTGGGCAGTGACATATCATGGACGTATGCAGGCCAACAACACCTATTTATTTGCTATGTGTACATTGCATTTTACCTTGTCATGTTTTGAGGCTAACTTTACCCTGTTGAAACTTACTCTTCACAGTTGTTGACCCCTCTATCCATTTCTCATGGGTGCAGACCCACTGGGGCACTGAAGCCACCTCAGTGAAAGAGAAAATCTTGATGATGGTAAGTCTTCATGTTCCTTTGATCTAGATAATAGATATGTGTTGTTTCTCAGGCATTTCTATTCTGATTATCTGATGTAGTGTTTGCCATCTCGTTCTAATAAGTATTTCTCAGATGTGAGAATACCATGCCAAGCACCCTACCACTGACACACTGCCAAATCCCAAACCCATACAGCCATGTGCATTTATGATGCTGGCTTTATGATACGGCCTTGCAAATATGCAGATTACCCCAAGTGCCGAGGATTCAGGACAAAAATCAGTTGAGGAGGAGTTCACCTCATACACAGCAACAATTTCCCATTCAAATGCTGATGTGCTTATGTTCTGGGAGGTAGGATCTTATTGGCATCCCAATACATTTGTCATTAGTATATCTACTTATATTACTCAGTTGGAACGCCCTAGGTATCCCACTGTTTTCCGGATGGCCATGGACTACTTGCCAATCCAGGCATCAAGTGTTCCTTGTGAGCATGTATTTTCATCAAGTGCCGAGACTGATACTAAGAAGTGTAACTGTATCTCCCCCATGCTCATGGAAGCCCTACAAATGCTTAAATTTTGGTTGAAGAAGGACCGGCTGCATTTCACATGACAATGGATAACACCGCAGAAGGACATGCTCCATGATGAAGATACAGAGGATAGTTTGAGCCACCTCGTGGCAGCAGAAGGAAATCTCAACAATGCAATGGTGCAGGCCATTGATGCCATCACATCATCAGAAGGTGATACCCTCCAAGAGCACATACAGTTGTTTCAAATTTGATTACCCACCTCTTTGCATCGTCTTGGAACTTGGAAGCTGGTCCTTCAGGGAAGAATTGAGTAGCCCATGTCATTACACCATCCTCTTTCAATTTGTCTCTTCTTCACCACATTGTATATAGCTTAATTTTGAATTCATTACTGCGCACTATGTACTCCAGTGTGCTACAACATGAGGTTCAAGCACTTTAGTCAGCATGCAGTAAGTTCCTCCTGACCCTTGGCTTGCCCTCCACCCAGAATCACAATCCATCTCATTCAGACAGTTCTGGTTTTTCCACACTCTGATCAGAGCTCACCATCCACTCCACCTAGCTCTGCCATCATATCTGAATCAGACGTCCCACACGGTCCTTGAGACGACCCTAGGCAAAGAACACCAAGGACCCTACATGCAAGACTCTGAGGAGGAAGTAGGATGTGAGTACTAGGGCAAAGACCCAAGATGAGCTTGAATGGAGAGCCTCTGGGTGCTGGATTGCACAGTATATATACTATACTACATGAGGGCTACGCAAGGCTATCCATGAGGCTATGTACTGTGCAAAGCTATGTTAGTGATGTCATAGTGGAGCTAAGGCTATGCAGAATGACATCAAGGGAGACAGCATGTACAGCATGAGGCACAGGTCTAGACTAGGTAGATAAGATATGGCTGTACACTAAGATAAGATAAGATGCTATCTAATCACAGATTAGATAAAATAAAAAGTTGGTCCATTACAGTCCTTCATCCAACGCTTCGAATTGCATGTGCCAAAGACCAAGAATTCCCCTAGGGTGACACCAGCAGGTGAACCATAACTTCGCCACACCATGGATACTCGCTAATAGTTATCCTTGGACCTCAAGATCCCTCTCCAGCGGATCCCTTTCCATACCAAGAAGTGGGCTCATGTGACAGATACTTCGGTGAACTCAACTGATGATCCAATTGATCCCAAAACCTTTCAACTTCCACAGGCCAGTTGGAAGCCAATTGCTCTCTAACCTTGAGTCGGAGGCAGAACTCCAGAAAGTTCTCCATGGTAATCGTCCCACGACTGAGGTACACAAACTTATTCCTTGCAACTCTCCTTTCGCTCCACTCACATTGCCACCTTCTTTTGCTGGTGTTTGCTCTGAGCCATCCATATGTCTACACATGGGGACAGTCCCCATCTGCACAATCCATCATTGCCACGCTGTGCTTCACCATCTGGTGTGTCGTTCCAGCACAGATCAGCCTCACCAACCATGTTTAACATCTACAGATGGTCTGACTCACCTTTGAATCTTGCATCATAACAGATTCCCCATTGTGTGGGATTGCAGGTGCACAGGAGTTGCAGCAGGCAAGAGGGCAAAGGACTAGGATCAGTAGTGAGGAAGTCCAGACTCCAAGACCAGGCAAGACTCATGTGGAAACATAGCACGGAAAGCCCATGGGATCTCCTGCCCCTACCCCCCTTGTCGGCATTCCCCTTGCTGTTTCCCCTGCCACTACACCTGACTCTGCTCCTTCTCGCCACAAAGTTGGCATGTGAATGATGCGCCTGGCCCTGGCAACATCCTCAGGGAAAAGGAAAGGTGTGTAGATAGGTGCCATCCATCATCACAAACACCAGTACTGAGTTCGCCACAATCGAGACAGTCACAAAGTGCACATTGAACACCGCAAATGTCAGGGCCCAACTGCAAGGTCACAAAGAAGTTTGTTCTATTTTGGTATCAACTCCAGAGCCAGCACAAATTGAGCCATCCCCTGCACAGTGCACACCCACAACCACACTTTGCTGTACTCAAAACAAGCTTCGATATGAAGTGGACTTGGATTCAGTGTACATGATTTGATGGGTTCTGTCCAACCTGGTGAAATGCGCTCAACAGAATACTCACCCCATTATATATTAATCAAGCTGTATTTCATGATTACATAGCTAGTACATATTTAAAATTTTTGTCTGGCTGTGCAAGTCATTTTGTCATTGTCATCCTGGAGGCAAAAGTTGTTGACTCATCCAATGGCAACAGACTTTCACAGAAGAACTGATGACAGAGTCATCAACATGCCATGGCAGCCATGGTCGTGAGTGGGCATTGGCATCTCTAAATTCTTGTATATTTTTTGTGGTTAGTCGACTTAAGTTGCAAAGTTGTGACTGGTTGAGTTGAGCCGAGCCATAGATTATGTACCTGGTTTGACTACAGGGTGCTCGGCTAACCGAGGTCTCAACTTCGACTTGAGTCAGCTCTGAGCTGGAGCCATGGCAACACTACTTTCATAAAGGAAAGCCCAAGTGTAATAACTGCAGGAAATTGGGACATGAGGCTCCTGATTGTTGGAGCCCAGCCACAGCGAAGAAAACCAAAGGCATTCCTACAAAAGGTGGTAAGCATCAAAAGGTTGAGTGTACCCAACAAGTATGTGATGTAAAGGAAGATGAAGAGATGATGGACGCTACATACGTCACTCAACAGCATATATCACCCAATAATACTAATGTGATTCTATACATTTTTGGAAACCCCCTTAGGGTTAGGGAGTGCTAAGGTAGAGTTTTTTTACCCCAATATCACACAAATCGACCAAATCCAGGGGATAAGATGTGAGCAAATCCATGGGGTACATGTTTTGCGCATTTTTGACATGTAATTATGACCATAATGCTTTGGATGAGTGAAAAGATCCCAAAAGAAGGAGGGTCTAATGTGAGCAAATCAAGAGGGTATATGTTTTGCGCATTTTTACTATTTAATTATACTGAAAACCAAGCATGTAATTTAATTTGGACCAAATGAAGGAGGGTGAGATGTGAGCAAAAGAAGGGGGTACATGTTTTGCGCATTTTTACTATTTAATTATACTGAAAACCAATTGTGTAATTTAATTTGGACCAAATCAAGGAGGGTAGGATGTGAGCAAAAGAAGGGGGTTCATGTTTTGCGCATTTTAACTATTTAATTATACTGAGGACCATGTAATGACATTTGAAAAATGCGCAAAACATGGGTCCAATTGATTTGCTCACATCAGACACACCTTGTTTGGGTCCAAACTCAATTACACAATTCATTGCCAGTATAATTAAATAGTTAAAATGTGCAAAACATGCACCCCCTTCTTTTGCTCACATCCTACCCTCCTTGATTTGGTCCAAATTAAATTACACAATTGGTTTTCAGTATAATTAAATAGTAAAAATGCGCAAAACATGTACCCCCTTCTTTTGCTCACATCTCACCCTCCTTCATTTGGTCCAAATTAAATTACATGCTTGGTTTTCAGTATAATTAAATAGTAAAAATGCGCAAAACATATACCCTCTTGATTTGCTCACATTAGACCCTCCTTCTTTTGGGATCTTTTCACTCATCCAAAGCATTATGGTCATAATTACATGTCAAAAATGCGCAAAACATGTACCCCATGGATTTGCTCACATCTTATCCCCTGGATTTCAAGGTCCCTACTTACACAAATAGTTGTCAGCATTGTCAAATAGTCAAAATGTGCAAATGGGAGACCACTTCTTTTCTCACATCAGACTGTTATTGATTTGGAGTTTTACATTGTACCCCATTCTAAATAAATCTACTAATCTGAAAATTACCATCCAATGAACATAGGAATGTGCCCATCAGTGGAGTTATTTTAGTCACTAGAAGGAATTGAGGGGGACTGTACTGATGAATTCTGCTGCCAATGAGATGGACAGTCAAGATGGAGCCAGAAGTGTCTACACATGTAAACAGTCAGATTCAGACAACCATAGCAATTTAACAAGGAGAACACACCTGCAAGGAAGTGTGCATTTGATCAAGTGAATCAGGCAGAAGTCCACCTTACTCCACAAGTGCCTCCCTTCAGGCAGGGTAATCATAGTGCTGATCCCTGCATAGTGCCTGGAACGATTGCTGTGATATCATTTCTCATAATACTTTATCTGCACCATCTAATAAATGAGATAGAAAGAAAGAGTGGATACAAGTGCATCAGTGAGGTGAGTTCATTCAATATGGAGACATCACCAACATACATCTCCTGCAAGACCTCTCTGGACACAGATTTAGACTTCCCCTTCTCATCATGAATGTTGTTCTGACATTGATAGGTTATGCTATACGCTTGTTACCTTGTTATCTGCCTAGCAAAGGGAAAGACAGAGTTAAATCATTGAGCGAAAAGAATAAATGCAGAAATGTACTCAACTTCAGAATTCTGATTACTGTAACCATATTAAACCTGAATGGAAATTTGACCATCAGCCCCTTTAGATGAAATGGAAAATTCATTAAGCAATTTTACCCACCTTATCAAAATGATTGCAATACGTTCTCCCCAAACATCATGGCACAACTCTGTTATCATCAACCAACGTGGTTGCAAGGGCCATTAGTCACTCTACCATACTGACCATACTAAACGACCACCATTATAAAACTACTAATAGATCTACAATTTACATCTATAAGAACTTTGATGATGAGATGGACTCGAGCCGGCTCAGTATAGATCATTTAGTTAGTAGCAATTACATGTCTACTACTAGCTGTTACATATGGACTACTAATCTATTATTTATTAGGTTTGATGGTAGCTAGGCATAATGTGGGCAATGAAGTGATGGGAGAAGAAGAAACATTGGGCTTTACAAGATTGCACTTTTATACAGAATTGGACTCAGCTTGGGAAGTTCCTGCCACATGATTGGGTGCACCTCAGCTCAGGAAGTTCCATCTAAGTCCAATAGGTGCGACCTTGCACAGCTCAACATCAGTAAAACAGCCCTGCTGTGGGGAGCTGTACAGCTCCCCACAGCTCTCCCAGCTTTCCCAGTCAGTGTGCCAGTTTACTGATGAATGTTTCCATCATGTGGTGGGAACTTCCTGAGCTGAGTCCAATTCTATATAAAGGCATGGCCTTGCACAGCTCAATGTTTCTTCTTCTCCCATCACATCACCCACATGCCACTTAGCTACCACCAAACTTAATAGCTAATCAATTAGTAGTCCACATGTAACAGCTAGTAGTAGACATGTAACTGCTAACTAAATGATCTATATTGAGCAGTAGTGGTTGACTTCATGGTTTACAATAATCTAAAGCAATTGGTTTGTATTTTGTCTCATGTAAATCAGCTTGTACTAAATTGACTGCAGAATCTCCATGCATAATGCCACATATGTGCTGGATTATTTGGTGGAGTTTACGCTGCACGTCCACCTGTGTAATTCTGTATAAAAGCCATTGGCAAGCATGGTCGTTGATCTTTTGCCAACTTTCTCCTTTACACCACTTTTCTTAGCTAGAATTGCAATGTCTTCAATTCAAATCAAGATCACCCCCTCTATGACCATGGATGCTGTTTATCGGTGGCTCAAGAAATATGCCAACAAGAAGGTATCCTTATGCCTTGTCATGCAGAAGATAGAATATGAGTTGGCAGGTATTGGCATTGTTTATTGGGAAGACCTTTGGGGGATATCCTGGAACTTATCACAACGTCACCAATGGGTTGGCGGGATGTGCAGGTTGCATGGCAGAACACCAAGTCTTCAGGTGTGATACCTTCCTTTGTCATTTCGGAACTGCTTTCTGACTTTCTTGTACAAGTACCACCGTTGCTAGACGATATCGGAGCATGGCAGCTTTTCCAGGCATGGGCCTATGGATATGTGAATCCCACCCTGGTGACTGATGCAATGGAAGTAGTGTTTGGAGAGCAGTACATTCAGGAAGAGTGGGAGGAGACTATTGTATCTATGCATGAGGTGTGGGAGGATGAAGATGAGGACTCTCTTCCCCAGACTTGTGGAGTTTTCCTGGAGATCCTTGGGTGCTGAGGACTCTCTCTCCCCCCTCCTCAAAGGAGGCAATATCTCCTGTTAGTCAATGTATTGCTGCTAGGACAAGACAATGATCACTATACATGGACTCCTGTGTCTCCTGTGTCTCCAAAGAAGCAATGAAATGGGAAGCCTGGCCAGAGTTCCACTGGTGACTCCAACATGTGCCTCCTCAATCTAGGTGTTATTGACCTAATGGCATCAGTGGAAAACAATGATCGCGCAAAGGTTGGGTCCTCAGAGGTGTCACAGATGCAGAAGGAAAACAATGGGATGACAGCACAAAAGCCGCTTTGAAGGTATCTCAGAAGCAGAAGAGAGCAGACGCTCTCCAGTGAACCAGCGCTAAGGCTGGTCCTTCAAAGGTGATGCAGAAGCGATGGAGGACTGACATCCAACAAACAATCCCTTCCTTGACCTACATGCATCCGAAGATGGTGGTGAAGATGATGACAATGATGATGATGATGAAATTGACGATGGTGACACACCAATGGGCATTGAAAAGATAACAAAATGTTTGGGTGGCTGCTATCTCAGATGAGGTGCATTCAACCCAGGGGCTTCTGGAGGTCTGGCAAGGCTCCCAAGGACTAAGGAGACTAGGAAACTAGAGAGTGGAAGGCTGGTTCAGTCACTCCATGATTGAGCTCAAAGATGTACAGTGAAGAGAGAGTTGTTGCTTAGTAAGCTAAGTACAAGCCTACATAGCTAAGGTAAGAGTCTAGTATCAGTACTACCAATCCTATACACCTAGAGACAGGACTGTCTCTACAGCATTCATCTACAAGTCTCGGAGGTGCTACCTGCTGGGCAAGCAGCCTTCACTTCTCGTGTGGATGATATCTGCCACCATTATGAAAGTGGTTGCTCTGATGCTGGCCAAGGTGACTTGCGTGGACTTTGCACTTCTCCCATTCCCTCTGCGTCCCCCCCCTATCCACGTTTATAAAGTCAATGTCATGACAGGTATGTAACTTTGTTTCCAGATTTTTAGTTAGGGTTAGGTTATGAGCTTTCCTAGGTCATCCTAGGTCCCCCAAAGTGCTTGAATCTAGGAAGAAGTCTGAGATATGATCTGGGCTTCCTGGATTGCTCATGAAGCATTTGATGGGTATTACTCCAGTTGTATGATACTATTGGTTAGACTGTTGTTGGCATCCTCACCTATTTGGCACTTTGGTTTTTTTACTACCCACTCAACCCCACCCAAACTATGGTGCGCTTCACTTGCCATAGTTGGGTGGGGTTGAGTGGGTAGTAAAAAAACCAAAGTGCCAAATAGGTGAGGATGCCAACAACAGTCTAACCAATAGTATCATACAACTGGAGTAATACCCATCAAATGCTTCATGAGCAATCCAGGAAGCCCAGATCATATCTCAGACTTCTTCCTAGATTATATATTCACTGGATAATTTAACTTAACAAACTAAAGTGAGTCCATCTGATTCTGATATGATTGAGGTCAAATCATTGTTTCCCTCACCATTCAAACACTGAATCATCTGATTATGGTGTCCTAGATTCCAATGCAAACACTGGTGACAAGAGTCATGGCATCTAGGATGCCACTGCTGTACACCACAATATTTTTGCCACATTTCCCAGTGGGTGCAAGAAAACCACTGGTTTTTGGTCTAATAACACAATCATGGCAGTGTCTAGGATGCCCCACTGCACACTGCAGTATTTTTCTCATGCCATTAGATACACACACAATCACCACATCTTTTTCCCTCACCATTAGATATACCTACAATGATCATGACATCTAGGACCATGCTGCTGCACACTACAATATTTTCCCACACCAATAGGTACACAAACAATCATGGCATTCAGGATGCCACTGCTACACACTACAATATTTTACCATGCTAATAGGTACACACACAATCATGCCATCTAGGACACCACTGCTGCACACCACAATATTTTTACCATGCTAATAGGTACACACACAATCATGTCATCCAGGATGCCACTGCCACTGCACACCACAATATTTTTCCCACACCAATTCATGGGCATCCAGGACACCACTACTGCACACTGCAATATTTTTACCATGCTAATAGGTACACACACAATCATGTCGTCCAGGACGCCACTACTGCACACTGCAATATTTTTACCATGCTAATAGGTACACACACAATCATGGCATCCAGGACGCCACTGCTACACACCACAATATTTTTCCCACACCAATTCATGGCATCCAGGATGCCACTGCTACACACTACAATATTTTTACCATGCCAGTAGGTACACACACAATCACGATGTCCAGGATGACACTACTGCACACTACAATATATTTTCTCACATCAATAGGTACACACACAATCATGCTGCCTACAATGCCACTGCTGCACACTACACTATTTTTTGCACGCCAATAGATACGCACACAATCATGGCATCCAGGACACCACTGCTGCACACCAAGGCCCATCAGGAATTTTACACATTAAATACATCAAATAAGCTCAAATAAGTCAAAATAGTTATAATAGTCAAAAGTACACCAAGGTTACCATATGCTAAGTTAGTCTGTCTTTCTGTCGTTGTCTGAAAGGTTGTCATCACTGGGCAAGGCTGGGGCCCATTATCATGTCATTGGGCAAAGCTGGAGCTGGGAGTGGTCATCATCGTCAGTAAAACTGGGGTAGAGAAAAAAAAAATGAATGATAAAAAGGCGTACCTGCTAGTGTTGGCGCGCTGGCATTGATACAGGATGGCTGGGTGTTGTTGTCATTGGGAAAAGCTGGGGATAGGGATGGCCATCGTCGTCATCCATCGGGAGGGTTGGGAGTGGGCACCATTGTCATCGTCAACGCGCTGGTGATGGGGTGGTGGTGGCCGTTGTTGTCCCTGAGCGACACTGAGGCTGGGGAGTTGTCATCATTGCTGGAGTGGGGGTCATCACTGGGGGTGCGTCAGTGGGCCGTTACATTGATAATGGTACTTCCCTTGGTTGTTGTCGAGTGTGGCTGGGTGGTGTGTGCATCAACTCCTTCTGGATGTTGTAGTTGGAGAGAGTCCTTCCATTCTCGAGCTGCTTCCCAGCGGAGATCAAGTGCTGTTGGTCCGGTGAAATACTCTCCTTGTCTTGAATCTTCCCCTTGATGTTGTCAATCGTGTCAGAAGACTTGACCTCAAGGGTGATCATCTTTCTTGTGAGAGTCTTAACAAAAATTTGCATGCCTTCATGGAGACACAAGACAAGATGCCAGCTCCCCCATCCCCAGTGTATTGACACCAATGTGCCAACTAAGGATTTTTTTTTTTTTTTTCCTTTTCATTTTTTTTGAGTCACACCTTCATTCTGGTTTGTTGTATGGCTATACTTATGTAATTGTCTGGTACTGCACCTTATCCTGAATGCACTGCATTTTATTTCCTACCTGTGAGCTGAACAAAAGTCCAGAATAGTGAAAATAAGTGCTAAGAAAGGTTTGGATGATGACAAGTCAGATAGTAGAAATAATCAGAAATAGTCAGAAAAATAGTATAAATAGTCAAGAAGTAGTACAAAGAATAGTATGGATAGTAGATGAACCTACTAAAATGACTATTCTGGCTTTTTTTTGACTATTAGTACAAATAGTACATAAATATTCCGAAAATAGTAATGTGTTAATTTGATATCATCAAAATTAAATGTCTCCAATGCAGCATGATCAGAACTGGGAGTGGCGAGGAAAGGGTTGCCGAGATCTGGGGTTGGTTCAGGTGCAGGTAATGCAACATCTGTCCCACTGGATGGTGTGGCGAGACGGTAGTGACGAGGAAGCCGACGAGCGCAGCTAGGACGCCTCTCTTCTATGGGATCAGTCGGTATATCGACAGCCACTGGAACTCCTTTCATATCATCTAGGAGACCAATTGGTAAGTAATGACTTGTAACTGTGCTATTCTGATTCAAACTTCTGTAGCTTTCCCAACTACAGTTTGTCCACTCCTGTGGATATATACACAGGGATATTAAGCCTCAAAACATTGCCATGGGACTCGGTTGTCTCGATACAACACCGTACATCATCGACTTTGGTGTAGCTAAACAGTACTGCAACTTGGACACCGGTGGCCATATACCCTTCGTCGGACACGTCCTCTGACAGGAACACCTGCATTTGCATCAATTAATAGTCATCTACAAGTTGAACTGGGCTGACAGAATGATCCTTGGCTGCCCATTAGTCAACAGCGCACGCACAATTCTCAATCATCAATACTACAGTTGAAGCAAGCTATTTCTATAGAGAAATTGTGTAGTGGTCTCCCAGGCAGAGTATCTATGATGCTGACCTACGTCCATTCACTATCCTTCTCGGAATTGCCAAACTATGCCTACATCCGCTTGCTGTTGGGAAGCCTTCGAACCGACAATTTCCCCACTCATGATATATCCATCCTCAATGAAGAGTTGGTGCTGTCCGACCCTTCTACCATTGCCATGTTGTAAAGTAGGCTTTAGAGAGCTGGGACATTGAGGGTGTCATTTCAGTGTACTGGGCCATATCTGTTGTACTTGTTTTTCATTTGCTATAATTTGTAATAGCTCCCTTGGGCCTTGGCATGCAACAGTCAAATACATTCAATCAGGTAATTCATAGAAGTATTGTAGGTACATAGGCCATGTGGGCGTAGCATAGCGGCCGTCTTTTTATCCTCTTCATGTGGTTTATGTCCTATAGATAGTCAGTCAGTATGGTAATCATATCAGTCATTTGAGACCAGGGAAGGAATGGTGGGGACATACCATATGAGTGAGACACCCTGCGTGCCATTGCCCGCACTAGAAGGTAGACGTGCTGTGTGCGTCACTAAGTCCAGACTCCAGATGGGGTATGGGCTGGGCTGATGATGGGGAGTGGGAGATACTTGCAACTAGAATGGCGAGTAAACTGTTGCGATTAATGTGCATCAGTATGTGGATCAGTGGATGTGATATAACAGGGCAGCCCACCTACAGCACAGGCAACTTGACAATTGATGAGCCCCAGAGTCAACACATGACACTGACAGGGCTCCTACAGGCGATGTCATCGAAGGCCTGGAGGTCTGGCAGTTCGTTGTCAAGCAATGGGAATGGCTGGAATGGCGCTTAGTGAAGTTGTCCGATAAGGATTAACCCTTGAAGAACGAAGGAATAAACCCACGGTACAGTACTGAGTACTCACCATGTTGATTGCATCTCAGGTTGACTTCAAGTCAGCTTCAAGCTGTCTCCAACCAATGACAGCTTGGGCCGATTTGCCAGCTGGCAAAGCCAAGCCAAGCCAACGATTAGCCAATCAAATGACTGTGAGAGCCAAGCTGTGACATAAGCTGATACAAACCCTCGATTAGCCGAGCCACGGCAACAATTGAATAGGGTATCTTCTTCCAGAGGGAACTCATAAATGTTTTGTACTTTTAGAAGCAAGTTGGAGATGACTGGTCTAGGTTCGATTGCATGATGAACAACTGATGAGGATCATGCGAGATGTGTGCAATTAGTGACCAGAAGACATACCTGGGCTGCACTGGTTTGTATCCCCTAAGCCACCTGGCCGCAAGGGTGGATCTGCGTACAAACATCAGCCCGACCATTGCACCAAGGAAAGTGAGAAATTGTACATTGGCAATACTAGTACCAATGATGGTGTTGAAAGTAGTTAAAGGTGTGTTTAACTAAGTGTCTATCTGAGAGATGGCAGTGTTAATCCCACCGACAAACTCAACATCGCACTGTGCAACAGGGGGCACAAGTCTTGCTGAGTGAAGCTCTTTTTGGGCAGCATCAATCTTGTCCCACCCTGAACACAGACGAAATTTGATTATCATACCTTGTAAGCTGGTGTAACTTGGGTTGGACTCTGTTGCAAATGTTGCAAATTGTGTGGCAGTTCATGAATGCTGCTTTGTATACCCTAGCAGCTTGGCAGTGTGACAGAATGGTCCAACGATTCCCTGTAACAAAAGTTAGTCGCACACAATGGTTGGGGTTGAAATTTAGCCCTCACCCAACGAACTCTTTCGTGGGTGCTCTCAGCAACATCGCTCCATAATAGATGGAAGGGGCATGGCGAAGGCGGGGAAGATCATTCAGGAATGACACCAAATACAACCAAACATACCTTTTCTTCAAACTTTGTCCCTTCAAGTCTCTTGATCTCCCCCGCAGTGCCACGATCCCTGGATCAGTTTGCACTGGCACACATTGCAATGCTGCCTGCACACCAAGGCCGCCACTGCTGGTACTGCTGCTGCCACCTCTGCCATGTCATCAGCTCACTGTGGCTAAGTGGCACTTTGTCTGTATGATCCCTGTGCTCACAGCTGCCGCATTGCATTGTCGCACATCCCACCGTGACTGCCTCATACAGTGCTGTCTGCTCGTCCCACCTCACTGCCACCTCAGGCGTTGCTGCCATGCTGCACCCATCTCCGACATTGCCTCCCTCCATCAGTCATGCACCGCCTTGCCTTCAAGGCATGTAGTCTGCAGCTGCATGTTTTGAAGGTGGGGGGTCTTACTGTATAGGTACGCTGTCATAGGTGATAATGCTACTGATTTCTTTTTCTTATTCAGATATTGTTTTACTACCCTTTGCATTAGCGCATGCTGGCTGGCAGTTGATGCTTCTCTTGTCGGTGCACCCTGCCAGGGTGTGCCTGTTGTTGGTTGTCTGTGCATGGTAGTGCATGCCAGCTAATTGGTTGTCCCTTTTCATCATCTGTGCATGTTAGTGCATGCCAGCTAATTGATTGTCCCTTTGCATTGTCTGTGCTTGCTAGTGCATGCCAGCTCGTCTATTGTCCCTGTTTTATCTGCGCATATTGCATATGGCGAATATTCTGCATCCCAAGTGAGTCTTTTTTCCGCATTTTCTTTTGTTAATATGTTCTCATTTTTGTTCCTAGCCCCTGCTTGTTTGTTGTTTATAGGCCAAGAAGTAAGCAGGGTGTTCTTCTAAGCTTTGATGCTCACTCGCTCAGCAGAACATTTCTGCACTTGGCTCCGGGCTTTTGGGTTACCGGTTTGAATTTTCTGAAGGCCTCATGCAGAGCTGCCTTGGAGGAGGGCCCCCTCCTCGGTAGCAAACTTGAGGTCTTTGTTCCGCTTGGAACATTTTTTAAATTATGTACTTGGTAAAATTTGTCTTACAGTTTGATTGGTTGGGGAGATCGATTTGTAACTTTGTAGCAATTTGTTGTAAGGGGTAGTCCGGGTGGCAATCCAACCAAACTATCCAGGCAGGCAATCTGCTTGAAGTCACGTGACTTGAAATCTCGAAACACTTTTTTGAGAGCACTGTCTTCACCAAATTTGCCGACTTAGATGCACTCCTGTTATATAACACCTTCTCATTTGTTCGCCTGACTTCTGCGAATATATGAACCCTTAGCTGCCCTAACCGTGCTGACCCAGGGGCCTTAAATTACAGAGGCTAGCCCGCTGTGCGAGCAGCAACTTGAAAGACTCGGAAGGGAATGCAATAGTATGGGCGTGTCAAGTAAGCCCGCTGATTTCTTGATCAAGCAGGAGGGCCAGTAGGTATGCATTGACAAATGGGCTGAAGCAAGAACCTAACAGCCCTGCGAGTGTGCAGGCGGCACGTAGACTGCCTCCGCACGAATGCATTGAGCAGATATGTGCGAGACATCAGAATGCACCAATTGAAATTGACGACCCAAAACTCGCCTCGCAGGCCATGAATCGCGACGGCTGCTGCCGTGAGTCTGACAGACATTGATGACATGTTGGTGGAGCCAAATGACCAGCCGTGCTTCTGCTCAATGAGTTGATGCAGCTGGGAGTAGCGCGGTTAGCATGTGAATGAGGATCATGCTAACAAAAGGCGTGCTAGGGGGCGGAGCTCCCACAAAAGAAGTATGGGTACTTACTTCATAACCCGAAGTCCCTCCTGTTCTTTGGGTTCAATCGAAGCATTAATGGCAGACTACCCCCCAAAGGGGGTAGTGTATAGTCTGTGTGCGAAAAGAGGTATCCTGGGCGGTCAACCTATTTGTTGTGCCTGTTGGTTGCCTCTCTCCCAAGATCAGGGCCGTGTACAGTACGCACAGGGACAGATAAAGGGGATAGGGCATTGTAGAGACAATCCTGTCTCTAGGTGTGTAGAATTGGTAGTACTGATACTGGACTCTCTACCTTAGCTATGTAGGCTTGTACTTAGCTTACTAAGCAAAAAATAACCTTCTCTTCAGTGTACATCTTTGAGCTCAGTCATAGAGTGGCTGAACCACCACTACTCTCCCTAGTTCTTCTAGTCTCCCCAGTCCCTGGGAGCTCTGCCAGACCTCCAGAAGCCCCTGGGTCGAGCGTGCCTCACCTGAGGCATCAGCAACACCCAACCCCCCCCTACAGCATGTGGTTTCTAGCCTGTGAAAGCTCTCGGCAGGGGGCTTAACCGCTACCCCGACCACCGCCCTCCCAGGGTCGTTTAGGTGAACCGCCATCTACCACATATGAGGGGATGGGCTGAGCATGCAAGCTGGTAGCAACCCAACGCAAGGATGTCTGAAAAACTGGGTGAAAGCAGTTGGGAACAAAAAAGCTTCTTTGTCAGTGAAGCCAGCAGCAGAGACTGCTCCCACAGGCCAGCTGGGTAAGAACGTCCCTTTTGAGAGCATGCCAGCACTTTTTTCATCCCCAGGCAGCACCACACTGGTACTATCCAGTGTGGATCCTCTCTCGCCATACCGCTGAGGGCATCTGGTGAGTGGCACAGATGGCATTTGCAAAACTCCCCGGTGAGACTGCGATGGGAATAGCAGTAGGAGAGGACTAAGGCCTCAGCAACACCAAGCAAAAAGAACCAATCCGAGAAAGATCAAGACAGTCAATTAATATTCCTTAAGTATGATATCAGCAACTTACACCAGCATTGTCCATTGATGCAGCAATTCACTGCCCAGGGTAGTCGTTGTCTAGATTCAGACATTGAAGTTCATCCCTGTGGAGGGCTTGGCAGTTGCGGTCGTCATCATTGTCGCTGCATAAGCGCTGACCAGCCCCACAAGGCGTTTGTCGAGACATCTCCCCCATATATGAAGTTGATGTTAAAGAAATGATGCTCGGGAAAATTGCAGAAGTTGTCATCAAACACCCATGCAATTGTGCCTAAGAAAAGGTCAGAAAGATGGCACAGCAGGAACAAAGAGATGAAGATTCACAGGGGGTTCAGATGTGGAAGATGCAAATTGACTGCTCAGAGGGTCATCCAGAGCGAACTTACTTCCTCTTCTGTGGTAACGTAGGCCGCAGCAGATGGAGAAGGCGGAGGCATTGGTTTCCAAGGTTTGGAAACTTCAGGGACAATGGGCTGTCTCTCATTTCCAACAGGGCTTGTACTATAAACATTGTCTCCCATCGAGTAGACCACACCTGCAATGATGAGTTCTTTAACGAGAACATTGAAGTCGAATTTACACGATTGCCGGTTGAGTATTCTTGGCCTTGAATACTAACTGATAACTCTCCAATGCAATTCAACTGTTCCCCCTGCCAATGCTTCACAATTTGGCCTGAAGACCTGTGCGTCGCTGCCAATGGCCCAAACATCACGCAAGCAAATCTACAAATAAAAAGTACTGAACACTCACTTCAATCCTAATCGCAATGAGTCACATGCCAACAGATATATCAGCTTTGACTTTGCCAATCTTGCTGTGGTGACAATACCTCCAATCACAATATCGCAACCTCTTTCTCTTGAAAAGGTGAGTGTACTGCCTGGCGGCTGACACTGCACGAGGTTAGCAATGGGAACGCCTTTTGATTGATCATCAACCCAGACATGAGTGCCACATGCTTTTGAGCCTACTGGAGATGACCGCAATGTCTACATGTCGATTGCGGTGGATGTGTAACAGTAGTATCCGACAGTAGGGAGTAAGGGTATTAGCCGGATTGAGCTGTATGTTGTCCGACTGAGCTAGGCGATGACGATGATAGTTGGAATCGGGGGTCAGTCGTAACTTGGATTGAGGGACGTTAGTTTGTGTTGCATTCGCGAAAGCAGGTCCTGATGCACGTTTCAAGATAGCACAACACCTCTAAGGCGACTCTCCACGTTGCTAACAATGCAATGGATGACGTAGAACGATTTATGCACATGGTTTACCTTGGAAATCGACCTGTATGCATGGCCCAATGTGTCCAACCCAAGCAGGTGGAGGAAAAATATGACCTTGTCTTCACACAATTGCGAGTTCAGCATTGCCAATCAGTTGAAGCATTCTGAGATAGGGTGCAAAGCTGACCCAGCAGCCAGGTGTCCAGGACGGTAGGCCCCATCTGTAAAGTGAAATAAATCAGAGAGTGTGGATGCAACCTTCGGGAAGTGAGCAAAATGCTCTTTGCTTACCATATGAAATGGCCTAAGATTCTGTGCTGATTCTGTGCTGACTTGGACTTGGTAATGATCGTTGCCCTTCACAGCTATCATTCAATGTCACTGAGGCAGCAATTGTGGTCGAGGCAGCAATGATTTGTCCTTTGAGGTATGGGCAGTCTAGTTACGGCACTACGGTGCCTGCATCGCCGCTTGCCAGCTCATCCCAACGACTGTGCATAAGCCTTAGTACAATTAAGGTAGTCCAAGTTAGACACCCCCTGTTTCCTGCCTAGAAAGGAAATTCGCATCCGCACAAATTGACACGGATGCCCATACCTGAGGCCAAAGGGTGTCCTGTGCTCAGAGAGTGCTACTGGAGTCCATAGTCGATGGGTCAGGGGCAATCTAACCATAAATAGGGTGCTCATATTAGCCAAGTTAGACCCATCGACAGGTCCCTGGAAACTCACCACAAGAGTAACACTCAGGGTAGTAATGGCTCGGAAGAACGTGAACAAGCATGTGGAATTCACAGAGTTACAGGGAGAAATAATAGTGAGAGTGAGAGAGTGAGGGAAAGAAGGGAGATGTCCTGCCTGAGGGAGCCTCGGGTATATATGGAGAGACGCGGAGCATGCAATTAGGGCGCGCACAGACGTCATATTAGTAAGCCGTTAGGACACCAGGCTTATAGTCCCTCAGTGCTACTGTGTCTGCATCGCTGTCAGTCAGAGCGCCTCACCATGACTCAACTTCAAGACAGCAAAATACTTCTATTATCACTTCGGCTTGCGACTGCTGGATCTCAGAGGGTGCACCTTTCCAATACCTTACGCCATTCTCTGGTCTCATGGGTGAATGTTTCCATGTCCTGACTTTATGCATTCACTGATCTTTGAGTTTCAACTTTGATTCTTGCATATCGACCTCTTGGTCCAAGGGCCTTGTGAAACACATCTAAGTCTTCGACTTGCGGTTCTCCATCTTGACGTGTGTGCAGACATTCTCCAACCAGGTATGCTGTTTCGACTCATTGTAAATCACAGCTACCGCTGCTCGCTGTTCCATCACTGTCTCCATAGCCATTCTTTGCCTGACTGCCACTGTCCCCAATGCCGCCTTCAATTCGACCTCAGTCTCCACTCATAAGAGAAGAACCATCTTTTCTGTCTCCAAAACACTGTGATTCTATGAGACCTCATGAGGCCCCTGCCACCACAAGGACAAGGCTCCTCGATGGATGTGGTCTAGATGGACTTGCCCTGTCAGATTGGCAGGGGCTATCTTCATCCCTTTTACCCACTGTGCCCTGCACTCCTGCACTCCCTCCCTATCGCAGCACGTCTTCATTGGCTTCAACACATTTTTATCATTTCCTCTGCTCCTTGGACCCTACAGCAAGGTTTGTCAGCATTCCAATTCCAACACAAAGGCTTTGCATCAGCTGCATTGCGTTGCTTTTGCCTACTAGGTATAAAAGTGATGCCTTCTTGCCTTTGAAACACATTTCCAGGTTCAATTATTAAATCTTACACATTGATGCCTGGGCCTAACAATCATATTGTAGCGTATTGAAGAGTTTCTGAGCGGTTGCACAAGTATGATAAGTCTGTCTTCATCTCGCCACCATCTCGCCATCATGCGCAGTACCATCTGCATCGTTGCTCAGCACCCATCCATGCACCCCTGTACCATCGCAGTTTATCCTATCGCGTCTGCACTCGAGTTGTCCAAGGACAATTGTTTGACTCGCAGTGCTCGCCACGCGAATATGTCAATCTTATTGGCAACGACTCTTCTCCATGCACCAGCACATCTGCGCAGCTCAATCTCGAATGCATTGGGTATGTTTGGCGACTTTAACTTCTTAACTTCTTCTAATCTACCTATTTCGGGACCAAGGGCGTTGTGCTCTCTACTCTTGCTTTCTCCCACCAAGCAATTATCTTCTAATCCATTGGTTTTCTAAAACAAAGGCCGAGGCCGAGGCCAGCAAGTCACAGCAGGACAGGAGCACATTCTCACAATCATCGGGGGTGACGGAGATTCAATGCCAAGTATGTTGCCCGGAGAGTCGCCACTAGTACAGCACCTCGACCATGAGACCTCCTACAGTACTGTACCTGCCACTCTTCTATAACAGCTTGTATGTTTTGCCAATTCCCAAATATTGTTCTTCATACATAGCCTTCAGGTTATAGTGCCCGACCTGTCCTCTCCCTCTCTCCCCTTTTTGACACACTAAACCTAATCAACACAATTGGGCATTGGTACTCATACATACAACAGGCCCAGATCTTCGGAAAATGGCATCTCTCCCCAGGTGCCAACCTCAAAGACAAAGTTGCGGCAGTGTAACCCTCCCCTGGTGAGTGCATGTCCTTACGCTGCATCCCCTGTCGTCAATTCCATTTTATTGCCGCCATTTCCACATGCTCTTTGACCAAGGCTGCTCGCCAGAAGTTGTGCCCAAGGCTATTTCAGTGTGCCCACAACAATTGTGCCTCTAATACATGTCATCGCTGAGCCACACTATTATCTAGAGTGCACTCGTCTGAAGTGCTCAGGCACCACGGGTATGGGTCAGAAATTGGACGCCTGTGCATGGAGAATGTACTTGCACATCATTCTTGCAGCCAGGGTGTTTGTTTGGTTTGCCTTGCTTGTGATGTCATTCTTGGCTCATGCTCCACAGGACTTCAACTGGCCACACTTGCGCCCCGAATGCAGTCAGGTAAGTGTCCTCGAACTCTGACCGCTGTCATGCACCAAACGTGTTTGGTACTGTGGACATGGAGAAAGTTAGCCGATGAAACTAATGTGAAGAACGCACCCAAGATCTGTTGAAAGATTGTCCCGACTTGAGGGATACAGACAGCCCTCGCTATCCATATCACGCAAAGTCAAGACTATCCTTATGTGAAGAATGAATACAAGCTCGTTGTAGCCATCTATTGCACAAGAATGACTATCCTGGAGCAAGAG
>Ga0307518_10000233_pt1 | contig 42032 bp, 23 predicted proteins | sample 25_EM_MG_FD_203889 | JGI IMG/M metagenome (GOLD analysis project Ga0307518, IMG submission 203889) | Populus trichocarpa ectomycorrhiza microbial communities from riparian zone in the Pacific Northwest, United States - 25_EM | ecosystem: Host-associated > Plants > Roots > Unclassified | place... | reverse complement strand
TCTGGGTTCCCTAGTAACCCTCAATTAAATACTAGGTGGCGACTCCAACGAACCAATCAAATTCAAATCAAACATAACAACGATAAGATCGCCAGCCGACGCCGCGCGGATTTTTTGACGTGCGACATTCTTAATGGTGACAAATCTGATTCTAGCATATTTAGGATGACAATTTTCAGACCAATAAACTTCTTTGTTGCACTTATTGTGTGTTGGTAGGTAATCTTCCTTCCTTGGTTCTTTAAAGAACTGAAAACGACTTATCGAAGAACAACTGTCTTCGTGGCGTCATCCTTATACTTCTCGTTCGCGAATCAATATTCGTTGGGTGGGGGTCTCCGTTTCCAATAGTGCTGGTGCCTAGGTACAAGTTATCTTTGTATCACACTCCTATCAAACCTGATTTACTAGGCTTTCCGGGAATTGATGTCTTTGCGTGTGTGACAATGTGATCACGAGGTTCGCATCAGTATTGGACTTGGACGAGTTGCATGAGCCTGTTAAGAGTGAAAAATAAATCCAGACATGTTGCCTAAATCCAAACATATTAGGCTTGGGCATGCTAGAGTGCGTGCTCATAAAAGTACCTAAGAGTGTAGAGCAGCGTGATTTTCTTGGGCCCAGGCAACAGTCTGGCCCATTCCTCTTGGCCAGCTGTTGCCTGGACCCACGTGGTTATGGAAAAGTTTTTTGAGCTGTTAGAAGGAATTTCATACAAAAAATATAGTCAGCTGTTAGAAGAAGGTCCTCAACGTACCTACATGAATTGGTCCTTTTTTTCTATTTTTCTTTTTTTCTTCTCTCCAAATAAACTGTTTAACTGCTGAGATAATTAAGTAACACTTCTGCATCAGTATATAAATTCTGACATAAAACTACGTAAATAAAGTTTGCTGTACACTCGAGAAGCAACTATAGACAGAAATACAACAAAAAGAAATTACTTTCAAGCTCTCTCCATGGAAAGCATGATTGGCCAATTTGCGCAGATTAATCCATTTTCCATCCCTAGTTGCCACAAGTCCGTCCCCAAAGATTTTCTTTGAATAAAAGATGGCAGCTCAGACCTGAGGTAGTTTCCATCTTTATTGTTCAATATCTCTTTAACCTGTTCAGGTTCAGCGACTTCCAATTGTGCTCCACTGCCTTTCCACCAAAAGAAATCCTTCCCTGCACCAAAATATGGTAGAGATAAAATTAAACATGAGGTTGAACTCGAGGGAATGGTTGATGGCATAATTCCATGGGCTTGCTCATAGCCTCTTTTGTCAAGTCGAGGACCTCTTTCAAGTTTCCATGAAGGAATCTGCAGTAAGAAGGGCCTTCAACTCCTTGTGAGTACTGCAAGGCAGACTGTGCGTAAATTGGATCTGTTAAGGAACTTGATGAGAATCAAAATTAAGCATAGGCATACACAACTTGAAAGGAACATTATCGTGGTTCCCATGGTCACCACGGCCATGCTTCATTGAGCATGTACAGGGTTAGAAAATCTTCTTCTTTTAGCTATATAACTTTCAATAAGGATTTTATATATATATATATATATATATAAAGAAGAGGATTTAGACTATTTAGCTTGTTTTTTTAATAGAATTATTCACATTCAGAGTTTATTAAATCAGAATTTTCTCAACAATTTAAGCATAATTTTAAGGTTTGTGAAACTCTAGTTTTATCTTTTTTAATATAAACTATGTCAATTAATATTACATACTTGATGAATGGAAATTGACATTGACATATATCATCCCATCTCGCGATGCAAATCAAAGAGTGGAGGCCGTTAAGATCATACTGTGAGGGCTCAACATAGTGTAAAGAACCAGAGAATTGATTGGATGAAGTTTTTGGTAGTAAACTTGTACAAACATGGATCATGATGAAGAAGGATATGACTAAAGACTTACCTCTAGGCAGACAAAACCCAAGTCTGTTCCAATAATCCAATATAGACAACTTCTCTATTATTTAATAGAATTATTAATCAATCTAGTAGGTGGTCAATAATAAAAGATTGAGATCAAGAGGTTTGGTTTCTCTTTGATATTAAGTTTGAACTCTGTAGTTGCTAATATAATGGTCACTGGAGGCTTACATGGTCATTAACTTCAGGGCTGGTGGAATTAGTCGAGGTATACGCAAGCTGCCCGGACACCCACGTTAATAAAAAAAATAGAATTATTGACATTTAGAGTTTATTAAGTAATAATTCTCTCTACAATATAATTAGCTATAATTTTAAGATTTGTGTGAAATTTCAGTTTCTTCTTTTTTATCATGACTATTTAATCAATATCAAAGGAGGTTGGTTTGTTCAATGAACATAAACATTAGCAGCATCATGATATAAATCAACTAAATAAAGGTTATCTAGGGCATTATATATTCGAGCTAAAAAGTTCGTGCAGAGAATTTAGTCATAAAAATTTGATAATTGGAGTGTTTAGTAGAGACTTAATTGAGGACTAGATCAACTATTAATGGAATGTGCGTATAGGGATCATAATGAGGAGAGAGACTTGCACAAAGTCTTACCTTAGGTTAGACAAAACCTAGAGATTGCTAAGAACAGAGTAAAAGTTGGAAAAAAACAATAATTGGTGAAGTCATTACCTGTGTAGCTAAAGTTTGAGTCATAATTGTTTGTTTTCTTGTGATTTCAGGTTCGAGTCCTGTGATTGCTAATATAATTATTACTGAAGATTTATATAATCGTTAACTTCAGAGCCTGTAGAATTAGTCGTGATGCTCATTAATCATGGTATGCGTAAACTAGTTTAAATATCCATGTTGATAAAAATAAAAATTCAAATCATAATTATTTATAGACTGATAATTGGTGCAATGTTAAAGTAAAACACGCTTCCTAGTCTAGTTGAATTTCCTTGAAAATCATATTATTCTTGATTAGCCAAATACTCTAAGTAACATCAAAAGAGAGAATATTTCGCGCTTTCCTTTGAAATTTGCTCTTAGCCATTATATATCATTTGAAAAATAGCTCATCGAAAGTCTTCGGGACGCACCAGAGATACCCCACTCAAAGATGAATTTTGATTAAATATTTCAAGCAAACTTGCACTGAAGTAGCAAATGGTCTGGAGTCTTTGCAAAAAAAAGAATAACAAGATTGATCAACTGGAATTAGCAGTCTGCTAAAAAGAAAGGATCTTGTATATAATCTATTTTGTACAGCTAACCATAAAAATGTCTGAATCTTTAGGGGAGCTGCAGAATCCCAGATGTTTGGTGTAAAAGAGCAAGTTCCATGATAATCCAATCCATCAATTAGTGTATTGCAAGATTAAACTGAAAATTTCCCATCTCTTTCAATATTGATCCAGATTTTAGCATCTGGTTTCCATTGAAGCAACTGAATCTCGTTTAGAAAGCCTTGCAGTGAAAAAACTTGATCAAGCTCAAAAGCCCTTAAAATTCTCTTGTACAACCCAACTGCCAAGTCCAGAATCCATTATACCATGAGCCCATGTTCGAAATTGTCACCAACTTCCGAGCAGACAATCTGTACAGTCTCAAATGTCTATGTTTCAGCGATGAACCTCCCAACCACGTATCATTCCAAAAGTGAACAGACTCGCCATTCCCGACTACAAATCTAGTGCTATTTCTTGAAGTTTCTACACTAATTTCTGATGGATTTATTGTTTTTATTCTTCCCTGCCAAATACCTGATAGTTTCTTGCTGCAATAAGGAAGACCATTCTCAAAACTTTCGAGGTACTTTTTTTTCAGATTAAATCGCTCCATTTACCTTTACATTCCGTGCTTGGTCACCAAAGCCATTCGAATAACATGGCTTTATTCTTTTCGAGTAAGGATCTGATACCTGAACATCCACAAGACTTTTCTCTGATAACTGTGCACCATTGAACCTTGCAAATCTTTCTCTGTTTAGCAGCCCCTGCCTAGAGGAATCTTCTTTGAATGGATGTCAGAAGCCTGCATACCCCTTTGGGCATTAAGAATATTGATATAAAGTAAAGGGGCAATGAGTTTAGAACACTCTTAATCATGCATATTCTTCCTGCCATACTAAGCATCCTCCCTTTACATGATTCATAGAAGAAGAAATTTGATTCATGCTGATTAAACTTCTTTCCTATTAATCTGGAAAATCTTTTTAGAAAACAGTAGCTAAACCCTATCCTTTCAAAATGGCTACAATATCAACTAATTTTGCCTAAATTATCATGTTCTTCCTACTTTCTTGCTGCACACGACCTCTCCTCCTCCCCTCCTCCTCCTTCTTCTTCTTCTTCTTCTATTAACAATTTTGAACACTGATTAATCTGACCAAGGCCAGGTGGCTAGTTCCTCTTATTGGGCTAAGAGATTCTTTCTCGAAAATTTGTTTGTGGTGATGCAAGGGTGGGATAATTTCATTTTCCTCCTTGAAATTTAGGTACATTATCAATTCTTCCCAAGACTTTTGCTCAATCGATTCCTGAACTTTTCGAAAAGGTTCAGTTTACCCTTCACATCAATCTCCATTAAGAGAACTAATGGAAGGTGACTTTCATGTCATTAGTTTTCTTTCCAGATGTGCATTCTTTGATTAATTATATATTTCTTCATGTATGGATTCTTTTGCTAATAAATTGTAGTTCAATCAATATTAGTATTCTCTGTTCTCTTTCAAATGATCTTGAGTTTGAACATCTTTTTTGTAAGAAAAAATGAATGGATTGTTTCAATTTTTCTTTATAGATTTTAATAATTTTATAGAATAATTGAGAATTTATAATTAAATTAGTAGTTCTTCATTTATAAATTTTAGTTCCACTAAATCGAGACCATCTTTCTCTCACAACCAAATAAATAAAAAATAAAAAAAAGACAAATAGATAAAGGAAATGTTTGTTTTTACTATTAAAACAACATTTTATGATTTTTGTAAAAATATTTTACTCGATATTATTTTTTGATATTATGATATTAAAAATAATTTTTAAAATTATTATTTTAAATAAAAAATATTTTAAAAAATAATCTATGTCGCGCTGCCTAACTGTTTCCACTTCACCCCCTGCCACTGCTGCCTCACTCCACTCCACCGCCTGATTCTCCCTCCAAACACCACAATTATTCATTTTTAAGAATCGCCAACAGAAACAAGCCAAACAGAAACTTTTTTTATTTTAAGAAAAAAAACACCGTAATGTGGAGACGGAGCTTTAGCACGGCAACCAATGCCTCGACCGCACTGAAGGAGAAGAAATGGGACGCGCTGGTGATCGGCGCCGGCCACAACGGCCTAACAGCTGCCGCTTATTTAGCTGGCTCCGGCCTATCCGTCGCCGTTCTTGAACGCCGCCACGTCATCGGCGGAGCTGCCGTAACGGAAGAACTGATTCCAGGCTTCAAGTTCTCTCGCTGTAGTTATCTCCAAAGTCTCCTCCGTCCTTCACTCATCAAGTAAACTACATACACAAAATCTCTATTTTCATTTTGTTTTTTTTTTCAGTCCGCGTTTGACATGTCGGTAGAATTTCTCGTTATTTATCCGTGCTTGAAGAGAGTTGGAGTTAGGGAGGCATGGATTGAAGTTGTTGAAGAGGAGTCCGTCGTCTTTTACGCCGTGTTTAGATGGAAGCTACCTTTTATTAGGGCCTGATAGAGAGCTTAATCATTCAGAGATCTCTAAGTTCTCTGTTAATGACGCCAATGCATATCACAGGTAATGATTAGTTTTCTTTCTTTCTTTCTCTCTTAATTAGTTTTTACCTTTGAGATAAATGGTTTGTTTTGTTTATTATTATTTTTTTTTTTAAAAAAAAACTGGCATTTGCAGATATGAGAAGCAGCTAGAGAGTTTCTGTAAGTTGATGGATCCTTTGTTGGACTCGCCACCACCAGAAACTGCGCAAAATGGAGCGTCTTTTAATGATCGATTGAAGGACAAATTGAGAAAATCGGCTTTTTGGGCAAGTTTTATGCGGCAAGCGCTCTCATTAGGGCAAAAAGATTTGGTGTAAGAGCTCTTTTAGTGATCCAAGTCCGTGGGTTTGGTTAGGTAGTAGAACTAAGTAAGAAAAGGCGATTAGGAATGCTGATATGCAAACTTTGAATGTTAGGATATGCTTGTTGATTTTGGCAGGGATTTTATGGACCTTTTGTTGTCTCCAGCTTCGAAGGTTTTGAATAAATGGTTTGAGGTTTGTTATCTAACTAGTTTTCTTAGTACTTTATTCTCTAATTCAAAGAAGGAAATTCCTTTCATTTGTTTATATGTAGCATGTTCATAATGTGTTTAAGTTCAAGAATCAACAATAAAATAAAAACTGTTTAAAGCATACAATTATGAGTGGATGTCACTCATTTTACTCTAATGGTAACAAAGTGATTGCAACTAATTTTGACTTTTTAAATATGATATTGTTTATAATATGCATTGGATTCGAATCTTTGTTGTGTTTTTATGATTTTTGGCTTTTTAATCTTCTGCTGCTGAATTTACAGACAGATGTTCTTAAGGCAACTCTTGCAACAGATGCTGTGATAGGTTCTACGGTAAGATTCCAGCACCAGTGTGGAAAATTAGTTTTAGATCTTGTTCATTTCATGTAAAACACTCAGCAGGCAGCAGCACACAGCGCACAGTGCACACGCAGAGGCATGCCTATTAACTTACTCCCCTCTAATGATGAAAATATGGGAGAGAGGGGGTTCAGAAGAAGAAAGCAAATACTGTGGATTGAACCTTTTTTTTTTGGTTTCTTGAATGTATATGCAGGCAAGTGTCCATACACCAGGGAGTGGATATGTTTTGCTACATCACGTGATGGGAGAAACTGATGGGGAACGTGGAATTTGGTCGTATGTATTTCCATTGCCATTTTGATGTGTTGATTGTCAATCACAGAAATAGAAAGCTGTAAATTGCCTAGATCTCTTTATTTTTTATTGCTCTAATGTGTTACCAGTAATCACCTTTTTTTTTTAATCGGAACCAGGCTAATCTAACTAAATTGTGATGTGGCATTGAATCTCAGTGCAGTCATTTTGTCTTCAAAAAGGAAAGGGTTTCTGCATCGTCCATCAGTTTAACAAGCAAAGCTTGTAGAACTTTCATTATGAGTTGAGAGTACCTCCAATATGCATATGCTCTTTGTATGTGAAACATTAGGATTGTTATGTTGAAGCTCATGAAATAAACTTGCTCTAATCTTCTTTAACTAACTCACACTTAGGCTTCATCTAAATTCTCAATTTAATTCATTTGACTCATCTTTTCTTTACCTTACATATTGTTCCTCACACATTTTCTTCTTTCAGATGTATAAAAACGTAGTTTGCCTTTGTCACATTATAAGCACCACATTCATCAGCAATTATACATGAGAAGTCATATTTTGTAGGTATGTTGAAGGTGGGATGGGTTCAGTATCCTCTGCTATCGCAAATGCTGCTAGGGAATCTGGGGCTCATATTGTGACAAGTGCAGAGGTATCTTTGGTTCAATTACTCTTATCTTTCTTAAGGCACCTGCTACAAGTGAAAACAAACAATATACATCTGAAAAAAAAGGAAAGTAGCTATCTTTGGATGGATAACTGATTGTTTGTCCCTGAACTGCCTACCTCTTAATATGAGGTTTGGAATCATTCTCGATGCGAACTCAGCTGAAGTTAATTCATGATGCTTTGATCATCATTTCTTTTCTCTACATGAATATGGCTTTGTATGTTCATGTTAGCATCTGTTACGCTTTGGAGATTAAGTTGAATTTCTTATGCTACTTCTGAAATGCCTTAATGATGATGGTAAGGTTAATTGAACTTAATTAGCTAAGATATATTGATTCATCAATCACTGTCATGTAAGTTGAGAGCCAATCATGCTTTCATTTCCTAAACTTCACTTGTTTGTACGTTTAGCTGTTTGCATTGGTGCCTTGTGGAATTGTTCTAGGCTATCTTTGATATTTTCTTTTCTTTGTCCAGGTTTCACAATTGATGATCAAGGATTCTGGCACTGTGAATGGGGTTAGTTCATTAAGCAGTTCTATATAGTAAGTGTGTTTAAAATCTCAGATCAAACTAATCAGATACAGTGAACATGATCAAATTATTTAGGTATTACTGGCTGATGGTACAGAAGTTCTCTCTCCAATTGTTCTGTCAAATGCCACTCCTTATAAGACTTTCTTGGTAAAATTTTAATTATGTTCTTCCATCACTAATTTTTCTGAGATGAACAGCCTATTGAGTTTGTAAAAGCGATATTGGAAATATCATGTATACCGAACTTTTGTTTTTAAATTAACTTATGTCCTAAACAAACTTTGATTTTGGTGATGTATTATGCATGTATGGCACAGGAATTAGTCCCTAATAATACCCTTCCTGATGATTTTACCCGTGCCCTGAAGTACTCTGACTATAGCTCTGTAAGCTTGATTTTTTTGACTTGAAATTTCTGTCATACATGCATAGCTTGATTCTATTTAGACCCAATCTTCGTGGTTCTGCAAACAAATACAGGCAACTACAAAGATTAATCTAGCTGTTGATAAACTCCCCCAATTTCAATGCTGCAAGTTGAATCATCCTGATGCTGGTCCTCAGCACGTGGGCACTATTCATATTGGTTCAGAGAGGTATCCGTTTAGATCTGCAGTACTGTTCTGTTGGTTCTTGACCTAATCTGTAAGACTCTTGATTTTTAAGTTTTAAAGTGGGCGTTGAGACCCAGATAGAGTAGAAGGATCATAACCCAATCATGGGCCAAAATTTTCTTCTAGTTTTCTGCTAGCTGATCTCAATTTAGGGAGGCACTAGAACTTGCATGGTGATGTAATTGATTGATTTAGCCAGCTTTTCTTTTGCTGCTGTTTGTATAATGTGTTTCAGTTTGTTATTTGTTAGAATTGAAACAGGAAGTAGGGGTGTGTCTACTGAACAGGTAACTCATTTCTGCTGATTTTCTTACTAGTGACATCACGCTGGAAAGAAATAGTGGTAATCATGCAAAAAGTTCTTAGCAATAGAGTTAGATATCTTGTAGAATTACTGGTCGTTACACTGGTGGCTGGAAAAAACATCCAGCCCAGTGGACAACTACTGACAACTGTAAAACATTACTGGATGATCCTGCAAAACATTACTGGATGATGCCGCAAACAAACTATCACCACCTTTTATTATTAGATTTGATTTTACTACCTTAATGGAGAATTGACAATCCACTGCACACTTTTGTTCTGTGTTTCTTTAAAAGTATGGAGGAGATTGATTTGGCTTGTCAAGATGCTGTCAATGGGGTACCATCAAGAAGGCCAGTTATCGAAATGACAATTCCTTCTGTATTGGACAAAACTATTTCTCCTCCTGGTACATGAAACTTTGTTTTTGATGCAACTTAATCTGTTGTAATTTCCTGTATTGGACAACACCATTGGAATGTTACCCTCTCTTTGCAGGTAAGCATGTGATCAACTTGTTTGTCCAATACACACCCTATAAGCCATCAGATGGAAGCTGGGGAGATTCTGCTTATAGAGTAAGTTAAATTGTTGAAATTTTAGCCTCTACTTCCAAGGTTGGGAACTTTAACATTCCTGTGACCTTATAATTGGTCCCCCTGTGCCTACTATCTAGGCTGAGGCTCTTAGTGTTTGACCAGAAGATCTCGTTTTTCTTCTTTTACAATGTCAGCTAGTAGTTATTACAGTCTTAAGTTTTATACGTGATAATGCTTCTCATTTCTTATGCTACATGTGATTCTCACTTCCATCGAGTAAAAGGTGCAAGTTTCATCTTTTGAACTCTGAAAAAAAATGATCTGCTTTATAGGAATCATTTGCACAAAAATGTTTTAGCTTGATTGAGGAATATGCCCCTGGGTTCAGCTCATCAATCATTGGCTATGACATGTTGACTCCACCAGATCTTGAAAGGGAAATTGGTCTTACAGGTACCTTTTCGGCACCAATTATCTGCTTTTGGATTTTAGACAGGTCATTTCGTAACAATGAATGAGACAAGGAACACAGGCACGAAGTTACCGCCATTAGATAATTAGAATTAGGTCCTCGTAGTACACGCACAACTTCAAAGATGATTTGTTTTTAACTGAACTCCAGATTCTCCAGGTTCTTACCAAGCTACAAAATTTCCTGATACTTGAATGGTTTCTTACAGGAGGGAATATATTCCACGGTGCTATGGGATTGGATTCCCTTTTCCTCATGCGACCAGTGAAAGGATGGTAACTCTAACAAGTGGATTTTTAAAGAGTAACAAATACGATGTTGTTGCTAAAAAAAATAAAAAAAATCATGCATGGTATTCTAAACAAAATATTTTTTCTTGACCATACAGGTCGAGCTATAGGACTCCTCTCCAAGGGCTGTATTTGTGTGGAAGCGGAACCCATCCAGGGGGTGGTGTGATGGGCGCACCTGGACGCAATGCTGCACATGTCGTTCTTCAAGATGTTGAAAAACGTTGAACCGATTCTCTTGTAGTGTGTTTGGGATTTTCAAAAATTTTGATTTTTTTTTATTTAAAATAATTTTTTTTTATGTTTTCATATCGTTTTGATACGTAGATATTAAAAATAATTTTAAAAAATTAAAAAAAAAATTATTTTAACATATTTATAAATAAAAAAATACTTTAAATTGTTATCGCTATCCCATTCTCAATCTCAAATATAGATGATCATCATATAAAAAGAACTTTTGTTTCTTGATGATTGATCTGTTTTCTTTCTCTTATTTCCTTAAAATACCCTTAAAATAACTTTATCCTTGGAATTGTTTCATAGCCTAGACAACAAGCTCATAAAGCAGCTTCGCAATTAAGATCTGTGGCTCTTCCTGAATCAACAGTTAAAGTAGGGGTTCCCCCGGCTATTCCAAGGCCTATTTCAATGCAAGAATGTTCGGAAATCACAAACGGGGAATATCATAGAACAAACAGCAGCAATATAAAGATTTTCCGATGGCTAGCCTTGAGCATCCAATTTTTACTGAATTAGTTAGCGACAAATCTAGATTATAGAATCTAAATCTCTGTTTAGCATTGAAAGAATTGCCAGTGCATCAAACTCCGTTTACTGCATGAGCTTGCATCAAAACTGTTTGACTGCCATAACATTTTGAAGAGTCCATCGATCGTTATTCCAACATTGTTCTAGATAATGTATTACCGGCTCCGCCAACCAGAAACTGTTTTGGGGACTAATGAGATGGAATTTGAGGCTGCTTCTGACCTGCATCAATTTAGATATAATCCATTAACTCATCGTAGCCATGGACAATAACAGTACACACACATGAGGGAGGGAGGGAGGGAGGACTTTGATATTTCTTCAACAGCTCTCATAACTTCTGTAGAACTTGTTTCCAACACTTGACCTCCAGAAATTATCTCATCTATAATAGCATGGAGCTGCAAAAGAAAGATGAAAGCTTAGTTTCAATGGAAAATATTTGCATCTATACTACTGGCAAATCGAACATTAAGAACTTCAGGTTATATGATCAAGTGAAAACTCCTAAAAAAATAGTCAACTGATTCGATGTTGGAGATTTCCACAAGCAATTGGCAATAAAATCTCTGAAATGCATGCCCTCCTATCCTGTGGGTCGTCAAATAAATATACAATAATGTCGGTTGAGTAATTTTCTTTATTCTATTTAGAAGTTGAAAACCTAAATCCCAAAGCACTATCGGCGTAACAAAAAAGCTAAGAAGAAATGGGGGATCCACATACCTTGCTGTAATTGAACACAATGTCAAGCTCGCATACATTCCTGAAGCACTTGTCCAATGTTTCTACAAAAACTGAAAGGCAGGAGGGTTTACATAAGCAAAAAACACAAAAGGAATGTTAGCAATAAAATAAAGGAAGCACTTATATTTGTGACAAGAACACGACCAATAAGCTTAATCTTTTGTCCTTCATAATGCAGGTTAAAAGGATACCAGAAGCTATCAACAATCTAAAAAGGTCCTAAAAGTTGTCAACTGTACCGTTTCAAGTGCTAAATGAACATCCTCTTGGTGATTATATAAGAAAAAATCCACTTCAAATGACAATAAATCTTCAGACCATAAACCGTAAAGCCGCCAACCAAATGAACAAAAAATGCAGTTAAATCAGTTGATGGTTTTTGATACATTGAAACATCCAGTTTCCCTCAAGTGGTTTTGCCTCTATCAAACAATTATCGATACCAAAGTTCAATTCTGTACAATTCCAATGCCATTCAGCCCGCCTCCTTGCATCTTTCTCGCAGCTAAATCATTGGTTCATTCAATACTCCAAAATTCTCAAAATCCATCAGCCTCTCTACCATCCACCTTCCACTTGATAACAGCTAGCAATAAATCATTATGCAATAATCCATTTTTGTCATATCATTCAATCATGGTTAGTAAAGGTAGTAGTACCTTGTATGAGATCAAGCATCGCAAGCTCGTTCTCAGAACTATCAAACACAAAGACAAAGTACAATGTTGCATAATGTTTGTACACAAGACGACTATCCTGCCCACATAGAACAGAAAAATCATAGAAATCCCCAAATGCAAAGACAACCAACCGCAATCAAATCAAATCAAAATTCAGAAATGAAACAAAATACGAAAATTTACCGGGCCGAAGATTGAATCAACCTCCATGAAATTGCTAACTTTCTCAGCTCTAGTACATAACACTATGGCACATAAAAATCAAAACCCAGAATCAGAAATGACACGATCATCAACAGAAGAGCAAAAAAAAAAAGTGATCAGATCAATCTCAACCTCCAAATACACCGCGTATAAGCTCTTGCTGCTTCTCTACAGTCTGACATCATCAAAGAAACAAAATTTTAATAATTTGTTCGTGAATCTTTATGAAAGAAAGTTTGTTAAAGAGAGAAATTGTTACCAAAAAATCGTAGAATTTGGTAAGGCGAGGTTTGCCTTGGGTGTTAATCACCAGCACCGCTTTTATCATGCTTGCTTTCTCAATATCTTGTGCCTCTTGATGATTCCTAGTCCCTGTGTTTCCAGCTTTTGGGTTCTCTTCTCTCGCTCCCTGTTAGCTGTATGTACCTTATGTTATTATTTATGTCTCCTTCAGTCCTTCTCGAATGGAAGTTTGCTATTAGATCCGAGGTGGATCTGGTTCAAGTCCAAGGCCTAGGTCCATAGTCAGGTAGACCGACTCAGGTGACACTCAGATTAATTTAATTTTTTAAAAAAGATTTAAATCCCTATTGTTTTCATAAAAAAAAAAAAAATAATGGGTTTTTACTAGCCCAACACAAGCTAGATTTTGAATCAATAAGTTATTGGGTTGATTTATTGGACCGGATCTTATAAGAATTGTTTTATTCAATCCTGTCCCTAGAGATTTTACTATTTCTACTTGCTATCAGCATCGAGCAAGGACTAAAGTATAAATAGTTATGGGAATGCACCAGTATTTTGCTGCTGCTGAGTTGATGCAGCTAAGAGAGACCTCGCCAGCTCGAGCTCCCGGTCTTTATCTGACAAGGCCTTCTTAAGTTCTTTCACCTCCTTCAAAATATATAGCAAATATATTTTCAATACTAATAATTTAGGTCTTCTTTGAAGTTGTATTAATAATTATTTTTCAAAATGTTTTTTAATCGAAAATATATAAAAATAATATTTTTTTATTTTTTAAAAATTAATATAAAAAATAATTAAAAAAATTAAAAATTTTATAAAACACGACAAGTAACTACAATATCATAAGAAAACTTTGGTGCAATGCCTATCTACTAAAAAGAAAAATTGAGATTCTTCGTCCAATTAAACAATAACACATGGCATTCAACAAACTATTAGAATTTTTCTTTTTCATTTTCTTCTCAAGAACGGAATCTCAGAAGGGGACTGATTTGATGTAATTTAGAGTTAGAAATTTGATTTGTCACATGCAAAAAGTAGAGTTTACCGAAAATGTAAAGAAACTATACAATGATGTTTTAGCTATGTAGTAGATCTTTGTTGAAAGTTAAAAAATTTATTTTAAATAAAAAAATTATATATATAGGTTTTTTAACATATTTTTGTAGTTAAAATTTTTTAAATGAAAATCAAAAAATTTATACATACATACAATCAAATAAATAAAGAATTGTGTGTGTTAATAAATAAAAAAAAACCATAAACAATAACTAAAAATAAAAATGAAAAAATTGAGAAACAGATGTAAATCAAGATATTTAATCTTGTTAGCCAGGATATTTACCCAGTAGTATTTGCTAAAATTGTTTCTTCAAATAATTTCTTTATTAAATCAAACAATAATAAAAATAAAGACACAAGTTAAATTGATTGAACAAAATAAAAGGGTAAAAAACATTATACAAGGCTGCACATATTAGAAATATTATCCGAAAATAATTTTTTTTATTTTCAAAAATAAAATTCATCTATGTAAAAGATAAAAATAAATCATAGATCAATAAGAAAAAATCTTTAAAATTTAAATGTATAACAAAAAATAACTATCATTTAAAAGAGGTTTTCTAAATAAAATAAAAAGAAGAAGGGGGTATTAATCTAAATATAAAAAAAGAATTAGACACAAAAACCATATAAAAAGCATTAATTTAAAAAAAAATTAGAAAAAAAAATAATTTAGAAAAAGAGCAAAGATCAGGCGTTGTGGGGCTAGGTTTGCACGCCTGGCCCATTGCGTCAAGGCCGGCGCGACTAGGCCCTTTTTTTTATTTACAACTAGGGCAGCATCCGCCCCAATTTTTTTTATATAAAAAAATAAGACAACACCTCATCTAATTTGCTCATATTCTGGCTATTGTGGTGACCGTAAAATCATAGCTTATGTTATTTTTACCTAAAAACCCATTTTTAATCCAAAATACTTTAGGAACCGCGATAAACCTATCAATGGCCTTAAAACATTTAGAAAACCATTTCAAAAACCAAAACAAAAAAACAACCGAGCTCAGATCTGTTTTTTCACGAACTTTAAAGGTAAAAAAACATATAATATGAACTCTCTTTTAAATGGAATCATTTGACACAAAATTGATTATTTTGGTGGTCTAAATCGGTGTCAACGATATTTTTCTCTTTCTACCGCTGAAATTGAATGACCTTTCTCTATCCTTTCTGAACCAAAGACTACAAATATAACAAAAATTAACTTTTGTATCAAAATTGAATTTGAAAAAAAAATGACCAAAATCATATAATTTGTGTTATTTTTAAAGTTAAAGGATCAAAGTATATCTTTCTTAAAACTTCTAGCACGTCATTCATATTTAATGCCTTTTAATTTTGATCCTTGTTCTTTTAATTTTATCATTGCCTAAAAATCCAAATAAGTTAGACTTCAACGATGATCAAATCATCTAAAAAAAAACTTTAAAAATCAAAATGAATTTTTTAAAAATAAACAGGATTATCTATAATATTTTGTGAGGGGATAAACAATGTTGGCAGCACAGTTTCACCCACACGTTTTTAAGTAATATTAATTAGATAATGCCCGTTACCAAAATGGCAATCTTTTCTCGAAAAAAAAATAATCAGAGGTACTTTTGTATGATCCTTTTAAGTTAAATGCGATCCAAATAAAATTATTTTATTAATAAAATGGAAAAAACGAAATGAGGACATTCAAATGGAATTTTCAAAATAGTGAACTGAGAAAAAATGTATAAATAAAAATAATCTGGTTTATTAATTTTAGGAATACTTACCACCGTCAAATTCCAACAACTAAGAACTTGGACGTCTTCAAATCGGAAGTATTCATATTGTTCGCTGAAACCAAAATGTAGCATAAGAAAGCTGACATGAGTGAGTAGCTCTCCACCTCTCCTCAGTTGCTGAGCATGTTCTTTTCTTGGACAATGAGCTGCAGCATAAGCAAGCATTTCTATCCAAACTTCATTTATCATCTTCCATCGCTTCTCGAGTCCCCATGACCGCAATTGCCTGGCGAGCCAATACCCACCATCTAGCACCGACTTGGTTGTTCTCCAGTCGCTCAGAAAATCACTCTCAGCAGTAGTGTATGATTCAATGCCGAGCAGTATTGTATCGACAACATCCTTCTTACTCAGCGCCTGCTCGCCTGTTGCAATGACTTTTCCTAAAAGCGCCAGGTCCTGGCAAGTATCTAGATATCCCTTCTCTATATCACCGATTCCTTTAGGGAGCATATTTGGTCTCGCCACCAGAAGATACATCGTGTATTCAGACAAGCATTTGCTTGTTTCGCAGTCTGAAGGGACATTATTATTTGCATCTTTATCAGCAAAATAGCAAATATCTGTTGCGAGGTGCCAGACAAGAAGGCTCCGGCTGAATTCTACTTCAGTTGTACACCACTTGAAGTCATGTAATTGTCCCTCTCCTTCTAGCACACCGTCTCCTCTCTGACCAATTATTTTCCTTCTGAAATTTGTATCAATGAAATTAAAATTCTCCTTGATCTTCTCGCATTTCTTTTGAAGGTGTCCGAAAATAGAATTTCGTAGTCCAACATTCATATCTTCCCGATCCACATACACCTGCCTCGTCATTTCAAGGATTCCGAGCAATTCCAAACAATATTTAAGTGGCTTGTTTTCAATGCAAAAGCTTATCAGGTTATGCTGCGCTATGGATCTCGACTACCTCTTGCTTCTAGTTAACTTCCTTATCAGAGAATAAATAGCTCTAGTTAGGGCGTTCCCTCTTTCATCAATCAACCAAATCATTGTCTAGTCAGAGAAAACGAGGCATGAAAAGGCATAAATCTCGTGCCCGCAAACAATAAATACGTAATTGTAATGTCGATTGTTGGGTAGGCATGCTTGTCAATCATGACTTGGAAGGTAATAAACGCAGTAAAAAAGAGTAGAAAGCTGATAGAGCGAAGAATGATTCCGACAAGGGAGTAAATCAGGGGCGCTTTAGTATAAAGCATATCATATATTAATCCAAGCTCAACTTCTACCACCTTGAAGGCATCGTCTGCTGAATTTGAGGAAATCAGCAACTGGCTGTTCATTAGTGCAGGAATGCCAGGGACAAGATCCTGCATCATAAACATGGATATATCGAAGAAGGTATAAACTCGACGAAGATAATTTCCCCCGAGAGCTCGTTGAAGAGTTTCTGTTGCCCTTAATGGGTAAAATGGTCGAAATTTTGAGAGAAAGGTGTTTTTCAAGCTCTTGGAGCATGAAGACCTGAGCACCCAGGTCATCTCTGCGTACTTTATAATGCCAACAATGAGCATTGGGATCGCTATGAATGTGAGGATACCGCTACCCCAAGACCTTGAGAAGACCTGCAAAGCCACTCCGACTTGGACTGCAAGACCAAGTAAGTGCCTAAACCACAACTCGTTATCTTCAATCGAGTATGCAGTGATTGTGTCTGGGCCACCAAGGTGCAGGAGTAGAAAAGGAGCCCAAAATGCCTGGATTAAATTGTTTGCTTTATTTGAACCGCCACCTGCTGAATCGCCTTGGCTCCTAGATAGAATACCAGTGCAACAGTTGCCACCAAGTCAGCTGATAGGTATGCACACCAAACAAAAATCCTGACCCAGCTTCTTGCAATGTACTTTCTTCGGGAACCAAATATAATGAGGATGATTTGTAGTAAGAGACTAACTAAAAGCATTCCTCGAATCTCCCATGTGTTCCACAAATTTAAGACTTCTTCAGGCAATTTCTTGAGCATTGTCATCTTTTCCTCACCAGTACTACTGGAAATTAACTAGTTCTCTCGATTGTAAGATGAAAAGTAAATGTACGTGGATATTTCTATATATAAAAAAAATCTCTTAAAATAGATAGTGAAACAAATCTAATGAGGAAAAACTTTTGCAGTAGATTTGGGGTAAGGTGTCATAAGATTCGAGTTGCTGTATAATGTTTTGCTAATATTCTCTTGAGAAATAATTATTTTAAAATATACGTTCACAAAAATCTCGAGTCGAGGTAGATTGTTTTCATGAAAATGATTGAAATTTTAAATTAGAATTTGATTAAATTCCTATATACTATTTCGATTTGCATATATCAATTAGAATAGAGATAATATTTATGAAAAAGACTAAAAAATAATATGTTTAAAACATAGTTATCAAACCTAGTCTGGAGGTTGACCCGGCCAAGTCCAGGGTTATACAAGTTGACCCGGGTCAACCCGGAAAAATTTTAAAAAAATATTTGAAGTTTTAATATTTCATATGAAAAAATTATGAAGCAATCCATATGGATATATGCTATACATGTTGTAAATAATGAACTTTAAAAGATTATTTCAAAAGGTTTTTTATCCCACATTGAAAAAATATAATTTTTTTTCTTGTGAACATAGAGTATATATACTAAAAAGTTTCAAATCTTACATTGAAAAAATAAAATATTCTTTTAGTATTTATATAGTGAACTTTGAAATGGTTTAGTAACCAACTGAAAAATATATATAAAAAGAGAGTTCTCTGGTTAGGAGAAAAAACACATTTTAAAAAAATTTCTACCGGGTTTTGCCGGGTCACCCGGGTTCCGGGTTGACCTGGCGGGTCAACTGGTTTTCTTCGAGTCAATTGCAGGCCCGGGTTTTTAATAAAACATACCCGGTCAAGGTTCCGGGTTGACCCACCGGGTCAGGTCTGATAACTATGGTTTAAAATCTAATTAGATTAGAAAATCATATTTAGAATTTGACTAAATTTTTATATACTAATTTAACTAAGAATCATATATTATTTTCTATCTCCCCGCACTATTAGGAACTATACTAAACAATTAGTATTTGCTACCATTTACACAAGAGATTTAGAATTTGACTAAAATTTTATATAGTTATTAAACTATAAATTTGATTTATGATGGCACATTATACAAATTAATTTGAATAGACTTGTGTATTCAAAGTTGATTAGAAAATAAGTTTATAAATCAAAATGAATTATATATATATATATATATATATATATATAGTAAAACACAAATAAAAAGAAAGATGAGTTTTACTACAACTGATCTTGTAGAATTTACCTTACAAGTTTTATAATGAAGTTTATTAAATAATTAAATTCATAGGATAACCTATAAAATAAGATTAAAAATAATATTTATTAAAGCATGTTTAGAACAGGGCATTATCATCTTTGTATATTATCATGAAGATTTTTTTTTTTGGATTTTTTAAATAAAATTTATCAACATAATAAATAAGCAAAGATAAATCTCTTTTTACTTTAAAAAAATACCTAAAGCTTATCTACAGTACAAGGAGAGAAGGAAAAGGAGAGTTTGAATATCAAGTAAAAGTTTGAATGACAGCGTCATAGTAGTTTTTTTTAAGTGTTTTTTATTGAAAATATATAAAAATAATATTTTTTATTTTTTAAAATTTATTTTTAATATTAAAACGCAAAAATGATATGAAATATTTAAAAAATTTAATTTAAAACAAAATAAATAAAGGAATTTTTATTTTTAAAAAAAATACTTTAAAAAAAAGTTAACAAATAAATGCAGCATCACACTTTCCTTTAACAGATAGAATTATTAAGGAAACTCTGGATAAATAATCTGTTTTCTAAAATTAGTAATAAATTTGTCATCATCTGCCTTTCTCCATCAGTATTATCCATTTCAGAAGTTTGTTGGCAAAACAAGACGTAGGGCAAGATAGAAAATTCACCAACGCATAGCCAACATGTATATAAACAACCCTTTCAAAATCAAAGCCCTAATTTATCAGGCAGCAACACTTTAAGGAAGGTGAAAAGCTTCTGCCTTGGCGGCGCATGGCAACTCCTCAGCAGCAAGAAGACGACTCTGAAGATGACTTAGACCCGATCAAGATCCTACTACCAGACAACCAAAACGGATTCTCTAAAATACAACATGACACACCAGCACAGGAAGTACAGCAGCATTACATCCATTCGATCAAGTCAACGGTGGTAATCAGACAATTCCCATCACAAGGTCTCTCCTTCCAGCTCTGGCCAGCAGCTACAACTCTCTTCACTCTCCTCGACAACCACAGCACCAGCCCTTTATCACCAATTCTTGATACAATATCCAACGGTTCTACTCATGGGGCTCTTAAGATTCTTGAACTGGGGTCAGGTACTGGGATTGTAGGAATTGCCGCAGCTGTGACGCTTGGTGCTAAGGTCACAGTCACAGACTTACCTCACGTGATACCCAACTTGCAATTCAACGTGGATGCTAACGCTGACGTGTTGGCTTCACGAGGTGGGGCTGTAGACGTGGCAGCTCTAAGGTGGGGAGAGGATGCTGACGTGGAGGCAGTGGGGAGGGAGTTTGATCTTGTGCTGGCATCCGACGTCGTCTATTACGATTACCTTTATGAGCCTTTGCTTAAAACACTGCGTTTGTTGATGCTGGGCGAGGGTAAGAAGATGGTCTTTGTTATGGCTCATTTGAGGAGGTGGAAGAAGGATTCTGTGTTTTTTAAGAGGGCCAAGAAGGTTTTTAATGTTGAGGTTGTTCATGTGGACAGTCCCTGTGAAGGGTCTAGGATTGGTGTTGCTGTTTATCGCTTTGCCGCCAAGGCCCAAAGGTTGCCTGCTGGCTTAAATCGCATTTCTTTGTGATCAATGCCATCTTTGTTAAACAAGGAAATTCAAGATCTTCTGTTTTCTTGCCATTGAAATTCTATTTTTGCTACATAATTGCACTTGCCAAGCATAGGAGGGAAGAAAGAAAACAGATCAAGGAAAATTACACGATGCTATCATTATCATATCGTCTCCCCTTATCAAAGCAAAACTCCCAGACGAAGGCGTAAAGAAAGAAACAAAAACAGATCATTCAACAAATACATCACTGTCAGAGTGAAGTTACACAACGCTACCATGTTTCAGGTGATCGGGGGAAATATCTTTACATGGTCTCAAGCCACTCACTAACAAATAGAAATATTATGCGGCTATTTTCACAAGCTTTTTTACAACAAGACACCCTCAATCAATCACAATACTCCAGTCAATAAATATGAATCATCTCAAGCCCCTTGAATTGCAAGCCGCCACACATCTACACTTATCTACATTCACGACATAAAATATTACCAACCGGATGAGAAGTCACCGTCCAATCACCTGAACCATTGCAGTTTCAAATCCCGGGCAGGAGAAGACCAACAATAACCTTAGATGTGCTCAAACTGATCAAAAGAAACTGCCATTCCCAAGCTTCGGTCGAAAAGGAATATTTTATTTAGCCACTGAAAAAATACCTCATCTCTTCCTTAGAGCTGAGCCCTTAGCCACAGCTTTCATACTCTGCGAATCCTTAAAGCAAACAAAGTGAACAATTGTTTGACCATTGGGGTAGACCGCAAAAACACTCGTCCCGATTTTCTTGTTGCAAAGAGCGCATGTGGTATCACTGGTAATCTTGACTACTGTTTTCCTACGGTTATACATTTCATCCTTCACCTGTATACATGATAATTTGTGAGGAAAATAGAATGGGTACAGATAGTTGTGCAAAGCACACCAGTAAAGAAAAGGTACCAATTGGAGGGGGAAAAAAAAAGGAGGGGGTGGGGGGCGTATGAATGCATAAAAAAAATACTCACCTAAGGTATATATCAAGACTATCACTTTGATTTGAGAATGAATGTTTTAGTCATGTTAGCTTCAGTTTGAAGATAATTGAACTTGCCTCTTACAGTGAACTTTGCTATAAAACTTGGTGTACTGTAAATTGCAAGGAATTATTGAATCTTGCACAGAAGTTGTGCAAATTGATGGTTTGATAATTATTGAGCAGATTTTTTTCCGTGTCAATTATGTTTTTCTTTTCAACAGCCATACTAGTGAGTACTCATACAAAAGGGTTACCCCATCATAAATATGGCCTCTATGACAGAAGTTACGATCAGTGCAAGCTAAATGCCATAATTCTTAGTGCTGCTCTCGTGTTTCATAAATAATCCTTTCCTTCAAGCTATTAAATCTTCTTATAGAAATACTGTGATTGGTTAGGATTCCTGGTGCAAATAACTTATACTAACACGTTCCCCCAGTTGAATGTGTATGCATTATACAGTGGATACCTGCAGGCTCTCACTCTGCCTCAAGCTTTTGATTACTGAGAGATTCCTGTATGCTTCACTGGATTTTTTCAGAAGAGGTCCAAGAAAGGGAAGCAAGTTCTGCAAAGGAATTAAAGCAAATAAATATTAATGGGAAGATCAAGATGGAATTGTTCAAGGTCTGTATGTTATTGCCATATATTAAGTACCTGTAATTTAGTTTCTTTTGGTAAGAGTTTGAGGGCCTGAGCTCCATTGATTCTGTCCCACCTTTTGCTCAACAGATCAAGGACCTCATCAAGCATAATAGTAGAACCCCCTTCCTCACCAAATTCATCTGCATCTCCATCACTCCTGCTACTGTCAGTGCCACTAAGACTGACTCGTATGTCTTCTGCACCCTCTATAGCAGCAATTTTCTTTGTAGCACGACCTCCTTTAGCTTTAACTAGGGTCCCAGAACTTATCTTGGGAATGTTAGTATTCTGTGGGGATACTAGATTTGTTATTCGCTCTTCAAAATTCTTGGTTGTCTTATGGGGATTGAGGTAAATTTGCAAGAGAGTTAGGTACATATTGCTAGATGATTTTACAGATGGTGGATGAGCTGCAGACTCGTAGACACGGTCACAGTAGGATAATGCCAGATCAGGAACATGAAGCTGGAAAGGTAAAAGAACTTGTAAGATCTAACCTCGACTCAACAAAGCCTCAAATCCAAAATGAGTTGAGGTTGGGTAACTTTTTCAACCAATAACGATAAAAAGAATGAAGAATCACATTATATGTATGTATGAACAAGGAACATACAGATGATCTTTAATACAGAATACCTTGTGAACATATAGAGATAAGGCAAGCTCATGCTGGTTCATTTTTCCCAACAAAAGTGCACGCTCTTCAAATAATGCATCTGCTGGAAGACATTTCAACAAAGATTCTGGGTTATACCCTGAGATGCTCCCCAAAGCAGACAATAACTTCTTCCGCGATGGTGAATAAGCCTTTTCATCCCATTTTTCTTGAGCATTCAACTCTGCGTGCCAATCAAGCACTTCCAAGAGATAGATTTGCACCTGTAACACATAAAATTGGGAAGTAAATACTACTAATGATCGTAAAAATTAGCAGCATCACTGCTAGTACCCATCCTAAGAACATGGGGCTGGCAGCACTATCTGTTTTGCCAAGTCAATTAGAATGAATAAGAAAAATGATATGACATAAATGCAAGACTTCACCATTTCATTTTGCAGGTTTCCAGAGATCCCATTTTCATCCATTGCAAGCATAAGTTCTAAATATCTGCCTTGCATGCTTGGAGCATGCTGCTTCAAATAAGAGTTGACCAAGTCTGCAGGAATATTCCCGGACAAAAATAGCTCGATAGTTTGAGTAGGACAGCTTTCAAGAACAAGCATCGAAAACTCCAAGACAAGCATGGGATCAGTCCCGCACAAAGGCTGCATGTAGAAATCCATCAGAACTTATTCAGAATCGAACATGTAAAGGTTGTAGATTTAACTCATTGAGTGAAGTAATAATCTATTTAAAGAAAGAAACTACATAAAATTGCTTTCATGATATTCCAGCAACAAAACATCAAAACTACTTGTGCCGTTACAAATGGTTAAAAGCACAAAAAAAATAGTAATATTAATATGTTAAGACACAGAAATATTTAAGATCAGGAGAGAATTTTTTGTGAAAACCTTGATGCCAGGGAACAGTTTTAGTGGGATACATAAAGTCGAATTAGTTGTCAAACCCATGTGAAGGAGTATGCTGGCACGATAAAATGAGAAAAAACATGGTGTCTAATAAGTTTGGCAGCCATATATGTACTTTTACATATCAGTGCCACAAAACATCATATTTTGTCAAATTATTTTATGCAGTTGATCCAATCTTATGTTTCCATGCTATTTTCTAGTTTCACCAGTAAAACAAAAAAACAGCACCAAAGCTACAAACCAAATGAGAGATCCTACCTTGAGATATTCAATAATAGACTCAGGCTTGAACTTGGGGTTGAGCTCGGGCTGCGACTGGTTTGACTCTTCAACTAATTGATGCAGAAGTTTAAGAGCTTCACGGTGCATGCCATTGCATTTGTAGAGTTCTAGTAAAGCACTATAATGATTCCATTTCTGAAGAATCTCCTCACATATTTTTAGGTCACAGTAGTTAACACCCTTCAGTAATTCTAAGGCTGCTGAAGTCTGCCCTGTAAGAAGAACAGCCTGAAGAAGAGCTGTGTCCAATATTGCTGCCATTTCCCTGGCACCTGAGTTAATGGCAATGTTACCACGACCCTGGGGGACCAAATACAATATGAGGTTATAAACTTAAAATCAGTAAGTAGCCATGGCACCAAGACTTGCTTTGACAAGTATATTGGTGAAAATAATAAATGTTGATTGGCATGAAAAACCAAATAATAGACAACAGATAAACACCATCTGTTATGTAGGCATTCGATCTCTGTAAAACATCAATGAACATGCTCAAGGCTCTCGTGCCTCTCCTACTCAGTCACTCAGCCCCCACCCATCCAAACACAGCTATGCGCGCGCGCACAGACAATTTTCATAGATTAGTTTCTCTATATGAAGGAGCCAGTAGTTAGTTCTCTGAAACAAAGGACTGGTACATAACCCTTGTTTAAGGTCCATGTATGTGAACTTCATACCTATTTAGAACATAATAACACCAAAATCACATAAAAATGAAGAAATAAAAGCCAGGTATTACCTTGCTGGATTTCTTAAATCTACTAGAGTCATAAGCTCCATAATTATCTCCGACAGCGTCTAAAACAACCTCGTCTGTTACCTCAGCAGTGGCCTTTTCAATTATGCTATATCTTCTTTTCTGCAAGTACTTGATTAAAGCCTTGAGAGTGTTATGGCTCATCTTCTTGGATTCAAGTGCTGAGTGCTCATCAAAATCAGGTGAGGATTCCATATCATCAGACAACCCAGAGGAACCTCTTGAGAGATATGGAACATCTGGAGACATGTCAATTAGCTTCTCGGGTTCTGGAACCATAGATGTTTTGGGGAGAACAATAGATGGATATAAAGAAAGCACGTAGGTGATATCAACTTGGGATGCTAAAAACTGTTCCATAGCCTCCTCGTAGCTCCCATTATCAAAAAGATAATGAGCGTATCTGAAAGGCGATGACATTAGCTTATTCAAATAAAATGTAAGACTAAAAGTGGTACAACTAGCATTATTCTAATGCCTATTTTAAAAGTCTATGTGGAACATTCACCTTAAGTGAATTGACCCCTCCTTAGCAGCTCGAAGATTTGAATCTTCTGGTGGAAGCAGCTTGCACAAGGCCAAGGCTTCCTCAAAATTTCCAGATGCTGTCAATTGTACAATCTGCACCATAATACGGCCCTTAGTTCTGTGTCTGAAGTACCACTTCCTTGTAATTTTTTAGGTTCTTATGTGAAGGTTATAGAAAAAGGCATAATTCAATTACAGACATGGGTACTGTGCAAAGAGAAATGTAATGTACATTTTGTTTGAAATCTTAAAAACAGTCAAATTGTGAACTCAATAGATGGGAAGGTGTGCCTTCCATGTCTTTACTACAAGTAACTCAAAGATAGCAAATCAATAAACTTACAAACAGGAATAGGGAATACCTGTGCCCCAAGAGGAACAGGGAACAGCGCACAAACAGAATTGCTTAATGCAACAATTATCGCATTGTTGCTTTCAATAAGATGGCGAACATTTTGAAGAACAACAGCTTGTATCAATGAATATGGAACTCGGAGAGACCGGATCTGTAAACATTAATAGCAAATTCTAACCAAATGCACAACCACATAGATAGAAACGAGAGGGAGGGTTTTCCCTTTTAATTTTGGGTGTGGCATATGGTTAAGGTACCTCAATCCGTCTTGGAAGCAGAGCAATTGCATAGGACTTCTGAATGACGACAACAGAAGGGGCCTCTGACCAACATAATTTCTCTGCTTGGAGATGCTTGCCATTTTGGTCCACAAAGACACCAATGTTATCCTGATGCAGCAACAAAAACAAGAGTTTCTTGCTTCATTCTTGTTGTGTGGGAAGAGAAGACAAATAAATAGCATAAGGGAGAATAGCCAATATGCTCTGGACATGCATATTAAGAGTTATATCTGTAACTCTTGAGCAAAGACATTCCTTATGTTCGAGGTTATAAAAACCATTCCATTTTTTCATACAATGAGATAGCAATGACCACATTGAAAACCTTCAACAGCCATTTAATATTTCTGTAAGGAATACTAATGCAACCTATGCAGTTTTTAACCATTGTGATTACAATATGCACAGGTGTTCTTGCAGCACATAGCTCATCATAGACTAAAGTCCATCATCTGTCACATACCAAGTTTCCAAAGAAAGTGACATGTCATCGGCATCTTTTCTGAAAATACCACAACAATTATGTACCAGTTTAAATAGTTCAAAGAAATCAAGCAGGCAAACCCCAAAACAAGCTATCTAACTTTGATCTTTTTCCTCCAGTGCTCAACATGAAAAAGAATACCAATTTTTCAAATCAGCAGGGGTATCAAGTCACCAAAAAAGCACATAATTTACTAATGAATTAAGAAACTAAAAGGCAGAAATGAATTAATTAAACAGTTCCTATTAACAAAGGCAAGCCAAATAAAACTATGTAAATGTCAGCAGCAGAGAGACAGAGTACCTTCCAAAGAAGAAGCTCCCTGGAAGGAAGAGATACCACTAATGGAGGAGCTAGTCTTCCAGAAGGAAAAACCTGACTCAATGCACCATTTGTTGCATTCAATATCCAATATTCCTTTCTAATCCCCATACAAATGTTCTCACCACACCATGACATTGACTTCACTGTATCTGAAACTCCAAAATCTTTCACCTCCACAAATCCCCTTCCTCCTGAAAAATAAGCTCAAAATTCAGCTCCACCAAAAAAACAAACAAGAAAAAAAAAATATTAAACACCTGATTATCACAATATCAAATTCAAATGTAGTATCACAACTCTTTCGCAATCAAAATAACCTAATATTAACTTTATAATTTTGTTTTTCCAATCATTTAATAACAAAGAAACATTTGTTCCAATCATTTTTAACACTATAATTAGCTCCACTTGAAAACAAAATACTGATTTATCATAACATAATATAATTTCAAAATGCATTTAATGATAAATTGTCCCATTACTTAATTAGAAATGAAAGAAACAAAGATAATCATGTAACTCCATTTGCAATCCAAATAACCTAATATCAACTTTAAACTATCGATTCAAGCCCTACCAGCACAAAGTAACATCAAAATAACTAATTACCACCTCGACATCAACAATCAAAATCGAAGTTGATAATGTCAATCACTCCACAATCTAAATAGCGATTCAAATCAATTACACCATTATTAAAACCTTAATTATCAAATAACAATATAATCATCCAAAACAACACCGAGTTTTTAATTAATTATATTAACTCCAAGAATTACTAAACTCTCCTAGTTTCCATTGCTTTCACTAACATTTACCACTACAATCCTCGAAAATAACCAAAAAAAATGCAAACTTCTAGATTCTCCTTATTTCTATCGCTTTCATTATTATTTATAACAAGATAAAATCAATTCAAATCAATTAGTTAAAAAAAAATACACCAAATTTTGAACTAATTACCGTCATGTCTAAAAATACAGACTCTCTTTTGCCTGGCGAAGCACAAAAACCCTCGCTTATCATCCCAATCAAACACATTAGCACCTTTAGCTTTAGTAAGCACCGCAATAGTCTCCAAATTAGGCAATCTATGAAACGCGATAGACTCAGAGAGCGATAGAAGCAGTTCTCTTGAAGCCAATACTTTCATTGACAGAATCGGCTTTTTAGAGAATCCGTTTACGGTTCTCTCCAGTGCGTACGGTTCCTTTCGAAGTTGATCACCGTGGTTATGGTAATCAAGCGGTGGAGATTTGTCGGAGATTGTGGATTCTGGAGCGTAGATTCTGAGAGCTCCATCGGAGCAAGCAACCAGAAGTTTTGAACAGTAGGATTCGATTGCGTCGATTTTGTTAGGGGAATTTGTGAGGAGCTCGAAGGAATCGTAGGCATTGTGCACCATTATTAGTTTCAGCTTTTGATCGTTACACAAAATACAGAGAAGAGTTTCATAAGAAGATCGGTTAATTACAAATCAATCCCCTGTCTTACATTTTTTATTTGGTATTAACTTTGCAAATTAATTTAATTTTTTTATTTAAAAAATTTATTATTATATCTGGTTAAAAATAACTTTTAACTTTTTTATAAAATTAAGTCAAAATCTAATTTAATCAAAAATTAATTTTTCTAACTTTTGACTTATAAAATAACTTTTTCTTAAAAAAAAATTGTTTTGAATCATTTTTATTAAACATATTTTTAACTTAAAGTCGCTTTTAACATAAGTTATTTTTTAAATTATGATTCAAAATCAAAGTTATTTTTTTAAATCATATCAAAAAAAAAATCAAACTAGAGAAGGGTTTTTTTAACTATCTCTATTTTTACCCATCATATAGTCTAGCCTATCTTATTATTTTCACTTGAAAAAAAAAACAACAACTAACCATAGGCTATGTAATTTTAAGTCCAACCTATTATGCTCTTGTTTTTTTGAAGTGTTTATCTCTTCTATAAAAACAAAGACTTGAAAAGCAAAATCATTTATTCTTTTATTTCTCTTTAAATTGAGATTAAAAAAGTTAGAAGACTTGAAGAAGACCTCGTTGAATTTGAGTTTTTTAATGATGGATAAATAGGTTGTAAAGTTGAAAGAAAAGAGATGCACCAGAAGCTCATACACACTTACAAAACAAGTCTCTTGTAAAATTTGAAGAACCTCTCATGCTTAAGTTAGTGAAGTTATATAAGAAATATAGTCATAAAAGAAATAAGTCATATGTATTAAAGAAGATGATAAATGTTGGTGTTGTGGGGGGAAAAAAAGTAATGCATATGTATATGTTTGAAATGGATGAAATAACTCTTGCCTAGTGTTTAATAGGTGTTTTTATACCAATAAAAGACATCAACTTGCATGGAGAATTGGTATATATGAGAAATTGTTTATAATCTTTAATGGTTGGTAGTTACACTATTAATAAAGAAATGATATTTTTAGATGGACAATACTCTAGCATAGAATGCCCTAACACCATCCTATAGCACTACTATAGTAAGGTCACATTAGCATTTTATGCTAAGTACTAACTACATAAAGGGGTAGATGAAGGAAATTAGGTTTAGGTGTTCTAACCCGAGCGTGAGAGCATTGATCCTAAGTCCAAATGAGGGTTGGTATATAAGATGCTAATTAGGACAATTAAACCACTTTAGAAGCCATTCTAGTTGGGCTAATTAGAATATTTTATAGTTCATATAAGTTTGGCTAACTAGGCTACCTTAGAAGTTATGCTAGTTAGGCCAATTGGGCACCTGGGAGACCATACATCTTTTTTAGAAAATGAACCAAAATAGAGAGGTAAATTCTATTTGAGCATAGTGTTCTCTTATGGAACTAATGTCTTGTCAAGTTTTGGGTTGGTGATCTTAATGAATTTTGCCTTACATTTCATACAAAGTCTAATGATGGATAAATCTAAGTTCAATTATGAGCTCAACCATGGATCTATTATTGGTGCGCTCAGTTTGGGCCTCAAAATAAGAGTGTTAATCCTAAAACCACTAATAGTCATCTCAAGTATTTATGTTCAGGATAACAAAGACTTTGTCATGCATCTAGGCCGATCCCAAGCGTAGATATCTAATAAATGAGCCATTATGATAGAGTACATGGAGATGTCTATATACCAGCGAGTCGGCATATGACAAAATATAAAAAATTAAAGAGTTGTCATATGGGACATGTGATTGGAGATGATAGGACATCATTAATGGGGTGTGTGTGTGTGTGTGTGTGTGGATAAGGCTAAAAACTATCATTATACTATCATTTTTAGAAAATTAGACTAGTTTCCATCTTGTTCTCTCTATTTTCTATCATTTCAAGCAAGTGTTTATGTCGTGAAGTTATAAACTAATCATCAAATCACACTAAAAGCTTATAAAACCTCTTTTAACCATCATAAAACCAGTTGTGTTTTCTTTATCTCGTTATAAAGGAGTTTAGGTATGATTTTGGAATGAAGAGTCAACATCATAAAGAATTTTGTTTAAGGTTCTCTCTCCCAAAACTTAATGATTTTTTTAAATCATGGTACATATTTTTATGATATCCATTAAATTTAGAGCGATCTTAAGTGAAGAGACACTAGACAACCTTGAATCCAAGAAAAGGGAACCTTGAGAGTGGTAAGAGGACTTTTTGTAGAAACTAGTAAACTCTTTAAGATAATTAGACAACCTTGAGACTGGTTAGATGATAAATACCCTAAAAAACTAGATATGAAAACGTCCTATTTTTTTAAGGAATCTATAGAGTCTATATATTGTGAGACTAGTCCTGTTAAAGACAAAAAAGTTGTCAACGTTACCCAACTAATAAAAAAGGACATCTTAGAAGGCAATATAGTTATTAGAAAACCTTACTCTATGTGCATTTTCATATCTTTGTAATTGTTTCCTACATATTTTATATTATTTGTTAGTGTAGGTGGACTCGGACCTAAGAAGCAACAAAAAAAAAAAAGCAACTCTATACATTGATGGATTTTTCATCATCTAAACAATCAAGTTCATGGTTTATAGGGAAACTAGTTGCTCATCTCTAAGCCGAATGACTTTGCACGCATTGTTAAAATATTACAGGTTCTCCCGCACATTGGTGAGTGTTTGACACACGCCAACTATTCTTAGCCCCTTGGTCAATTTGCCCCTGCTTGTATAGGAACCCTTTAATTAATTCCAAAATTGCATCCCACCTTAGTTAAGATTTTTTTTCTCAATATAATCTCTAATTATCTAATAACTTTTTAATTTAGACTCATATTCAATCCAAGCCAATAAGGATATGGAAAAGAAAAAATGATAGTTAATTGCACAAGTTAATGCATTTTGATTGTGCTTAGATCATGATTTTTGTTTTTAACTTTGGTTGATTATAAAGTGATTTGCTTAGTATCTGCCTCAAAAATTATTAAAAAAAATATCATACTAATTTTTTTTAGTAATTGATCAATGTTTTAATTGATAGTTAAAATTAATCAAATCAACTTAGTTAAATCAAATCAATTCCTACATAGTCAATTTAAGATTACTGACACTAGAGAAAAGTTCCCAAGTTTCCCACGGCCTACTCTTTTTTTTTTACTTTTAAGAAAACAATGTTACGTAAGATTTTTGACAATTGAATTTGCTTTTACTTGTATCATGTTGGTTTTGACTAAATTTTATATAAGTTGTTTACTAAACTTGCAATAACAGTACTGATATCTCGAATCCACAACGGAGCTCGGATAATAAAACTAGTAACATTTTATGCTGTGATGGTAGCAGCACCCTCCAATCTAGTTCGATGCTACAGTCAAATTTTGCACCATCTATGCTGCCTACTTTCGAAGTGGTGGTCATAGCTATCAAAGTAAAAAAATCCCAAGGAAAAAGTAGAAGATGATAACAATATTATTGCTTCTTTTCTAGTTAGAACAATGAGGTTAGGGAACACAAGAATAATAGGACAGCGTACAAAGGAGGAAGAAGCAGTGGATGGCTATTATTTTTAATAGTTAGAAGTAAACATTAGCATAACAACATAATGCTTATTCACCTCAACGTTTTTTCAAGTTCCATTATGAGATTTGATAATGAAGTATCAGTTAATTTAGTCCAGGCTACACTGTCCATGTCTCTGGTCTCTTGCCTACTAGTCCAAGCATCAGCCAGACTTAGCTAGCCGGCAGTGCAAGAGGTGTTGGCTCTGGCGCCACCTGTGCCCCTGAGTGACTGTTAGCAATGTGGCTTGGTTTTTCATCTAATCCCCAGAACTTGGCTGTTTTTACATCATCCTGGGCCATTAGTCGTGAAAACTCTTCATGGTCGTACGTCAGTGTGGCTTTTCCCCCGAACTCGTTTGGGAGGTTGTCAACATCAAAGAAAGACTTCATGAGCTCGAAACTATTTTCTTTTTTTGGGTAAACAAACTTCACCTTCTGGATAGTAATTGGATCCAGGAAGAACTTGACAACCTATACAAATGAAGTAACACAAGGTTCGTCATTCCAAACATGAAGGGGTAAAACATTTCAAGCAATACAAATGTAGCAGTTATGCGCATAATACAACAGAAAAGGCTCTATCTATGATAAATTTTCAAATCTACCTAGGAGATATATCTAGAACACATATACCAGTTCTAAAGGGCAAACATGCATATTATAAGATTTCACCTGAGGGGGGGATGGGAGTTTCTATCACTAAACCTAATAACAGGGCAGACCCTCCCACCCTCTCCCATCTAATCTGAATGGAGAAGAGGATAAGAGCAGAAATAAACAAATCAACTGCCCAGGTGATAGAAATAACTGACAGAAGAAGACACGATCTAGAGCACCACACTTGGTCCTCGACACATTTTGAGTTGTCTAGATTATTTTGGTAAAGAGGGATATCATGCAATGTAATTTAGTGAGAAGCAAATAAGATAGTCCATACTTTCCAATACATTTTATTATGTTCACTTAAGTTCTACTAAATCCATTAATTGTATGAAAGTTGAGCTACTATGACCACGGGTTCTCTGAAACATGAGGTATTAGTTATGGAAGAATTCCAAATTTTAACCTTTCAAAGCCCCATGGTATATTTTATACCAAGTAACAATCAATATGCAATCAAAAAATAATTTGCCAAAAGATCAGTGAGTGTTAGGTTAATCCAAATATCAAATGGACTGCAATGGACATTAGGAAGAAGCATGCACCTTCCAAAATGCTTCAAATATTCTAGGCGGATTATAAAGAAATGCAACAGCAAGTCTCTCAGGGTAATGGTTCTGTAAGATGTTAATGCATTCACGGGCAGTTTTGATGGGGACCTTGACGCTCAAACCCCATCCAGTGAAGTCTATCAACCATGACATTTGTTCTTGACCCTCACCAAGGTTAAGAATACCGTTCTCTATAAGATAAACCAAATGGCGGACATTGTCTTCTGCACATGTTGTGTTCTGCAAAAATGAAAGAAAAGGTGGAAGGTCAATCTACAAAAGCTAAGTCACAGAAACTTTATAAATGGGGAAAAGACCAGTAAGAAGACATCAATAAATATAAAAAAGAAAAATCCTAGAACAAACCTGCATTCCTGGTCTCATTATGAGCACAGTCCTCCCAGATCGATCATGAAAATCTGCTCTGGAGACTTTACCAGTCTCGCCTTCATGAGCTACTTCATGCTGCATAATAGTAAGGGATTCAATTGATCTAATAGAATGAAAAAAATATTATAAAAAAATTGATGTATCAAGCATATATAGAATGGAAAAACATTGTAGAAGTTATTAAAATAAGTAGGCAACAATGCATACCCAGCGGATTTCTTCAGGCTTATAAGTTGCTCTCCACTTGAGTGTCTCTTCCAACATTTTCTTTGCCTTGTCGACATTCCAGTTCCGCGCTATTAAATATCTCCTCAGGCATGCATCAGTGCAGTACTTTACACTTCGATCAGAAAGAGGTCCTAGAGCAGCCCTGAGTTCACTGACCTGCTTGCAGAAAAAGTATTCAACATCTGTCTTTCAATCACTCGGAAATCTTATATTGTTCAGATAAAACAACAATTTGAAAGAAGTTTCTCATTTTGTTCATAAACCTTGCTTCGGAATGATTGTAAAATCATAAATTCATTTCTTGATGTGATGACACTTATAGGGTGAAACAAAAAACAAAAGCTTTCTACTTAAATGTCTGCCAAACTTTGACACTACCTTTGCTTCTTGTTCTGCAAGGCCATTCTCCTGATGATTCTGAGAGTGCTTTCTTCGAAACATGTTGACTGCCAATAAAGTTGAACCTATGGTAAGTAATCTTCAATAGAAAAGTCTGTTAAGGATAATTATTTGCCAATAGAGTTGAACCTATGGTAAGTAGTCTTCAACATAAAAGTCTGTTAAGGATAATTATTTCCAACCAATTTATTTTGCAGCTGAACTAATAGCCTCTCAAAAGGCCTAAATCGAAATGGAAATACAACCTCCACCTAAAAAACGCAGGATTTGTAGCAAACTCAAAGACAGACCAACAATATTGAATATTTTATCTTGATTTGAATACAGAAAAATTAAACTTGCCAACAAAAAAACTTTCATGAACGATAGGCTGTATTCCACCACACACGATCTAATGGCAGACAGAATAGGAATCGTTGGTCAACCTTTTCTTATTCTGTTTATTTTTATCTTCTAAAAAATTGGTAGTAGTGTATTGATCTATTTTATCGATCAGCAAACCAATGGGAGAATCCATGATCCAATCAAACACTGATCACCGAGACTACACAATGGCCGCCCTGATCCAACCAAACCTTATACTTTGGTTTCTAAACATAAATACAAACACAAACACTAACAGATTTCAGATTACTTCAGTTCCTTGAACCCAAAACGCTGAATATTTTTACAGTCTAGAATATCCAAACCTCTACACAGCACAGGCAATCTTAGTAATCACCGAGCAAAGAAATTACAACCTAAGACTTACCAAAACTAAACGACTTATCAAAACATGAAAAACCCACCAAAGAGTAATTCAGCAGATCTCAAATAACCTAATCATTTAAAAAAAAAAAAACTAGAACAATGTGCTCCACATCACATTAAGGAAAAAAAACACAAAAACAGCCTTGTGAGTTTAACAAGAGCAACAGATCTCCACCAAACTCACACACAACAAACCCCAAATGAAAAAAAAGCCACTTGGTCATGAAATGTAGAGTTTAACAAACCTTGTGAGCAGTGAAGCAAAACAAAGAGAGCTCTCCCAGATTCTATAGTGGTGAGCTTATTTAAAAAACCACTTTTTAGGTGATGGGGATGATTCGGGTTCTGTGGAGAGGCAATAAAGGTGTGACTTTTAGATTTAGACAATGGTCCTCGAGAGTTTTGGAGAGTTATAGGTAGAGTAGTACATTTAATCTCTCTCTCATAAAGGAAGAACCCAACCAGATTCGGAAGAAAGGGAAAGCGAGGGAGATGTGTTCAGGGAAACTTGATATGTTCATTTATAATGGGAAAGCAAAAGGGCGAGAGCCGCTTGACATGACTTGGAATCTTTTGCAGGGCAGGGTGACTGGGACCTTTTGTGGTGGAATGTAGAGTCTGCCCATATTAAGCATCTTTTCTACGTTCTTTCTAGTTTCTAGAGGCTGGACGACTTTGTGGACTGAGGCAGAAGGGCGTTCCACTAAATTAAAAAAATAAAAATAAAAAATTTATAAATTTTTAGATTAATTTAAGTAATAATTTCAAAAATATTTTTTTAAAAATAAAAAAATATTTTTTAATATAATTTTAAATAAAAAATATTTTAAAAAATAATTATTACTATACTCTCAAACACTATCCAATCTAAATATAAAATTAAAAAAAATTACTGAGAAAATTGGAGGGCAGACCATGTTTTATATAAGAATAAAAATGAAGAAATTAGAGTCGAAAAGAAAAAAAATTTACTGAAAAGAAAGCATTATTGGAGCAATTAATATCCTTGTTAATATGTTTCATAGAGACTAACTTTTCAGGTTATTAATGATATTTAAGCTAATGTATTTATAAGAAGGTTAGAGAGGTGAAACTTTTCTCAAACTTAAAGTCATTAAATGATTTTTTTTTAATCTTGATTTTAATTTTAATTTATTATATTTTGATATATTTGAAATCAAGCTGTCTACGTTTTTTTCCAGGATTTTGTGTATATTTTACATATAAAACTGATTAAATGACTTAAATATTCTCAATTTCAATAATTTTCAATGATTGTTTTTTATTTTTTTTAATAGAATTAATTTGAAAACGAACTAAATAACTTAAAATTTAATATCACATTTCCAGTTCTCCATCCAAATATTCTTATTTTTAATTTTTTTTAAAAAAAAACTTGATAGCCTAAATACCCTTTTTTCTGTTCAAATAAAACACCAGCATTATTAAAATATTTTCTTAAGGAAAATTAAACAAAATATTTTAAAGGAATAATTAAGATTATGATTTAAATTCTATCTTTTAAATTCAAAATTAATTTCATAGAAAAAAATTTAGAACTGATCAGTTCGATTAGTGTAAAGGTTCTTAAAATTAAGGATATTTAAGTTAGTTTTATTAGTTTTATATTTAAAATATAAATAAAATCCTGAAAAAATAATAAAAGGACTTGATTTTAACTATATCAAATTATAAAAGATCAAAATTGAGATTAAAAATATATAAACTAATTCAAAAATAATTTTAAACTCAAAAAAAATATTTAATTTAATATCAAGGTGCACCACGCTTCATTATTATAAATGTCTTTCTCAGTACAGGAGAGTAACAATGATATATCAGCTAGAGAGGTGGTGAAATAATAATTCCAAAAAATGCATGCATTTGATTTACAATAATATATGCTAGTTTTCCCGATTCTCCTATTATTTCACTAACCAATCATTGAATATTCATAGGCATTTAAAGAAAAAAATTGATTAAGTGATATGATAAGACATTTAACCTTTGTTTTTTATTATTTTAGGTGGGGGAGGGGGGGTCCTTTTCTTTGAGTTCTTTGGGATTATAGCATGGTGAAAAAAAATAACATAATGTAAAAAATATTTAGAAAAACATTAAAACATTGAGAGATGCAAATAATATCTGAGATTCCCGAGTTGTAAGTGTTATATGCGACTTTAAAATTATAAAATTAATGGACACAAGATTTAATAAAAAAAATGAGAGAGAAGAAAAAAGAAAGAAAGAAAAAGATTTTAAAGACACACTAAAACTCCAATGATGACACCACCAGTATCGTTAGAAAGATTTTGACGAAAAACATCCAACAATACCAAGAAAGATCATCAACGATGATCGAAGTGTGTCACATGAACACCCCAAAAACAAGTGAACCTTAACATTTTTAGATGGTTTGTATGACCTGCTTCGTTTACCATCTATGAATTTCTTTGTGGATTCATCAATAAAGAAATTCAGAATAACTAGTGTTCTCATCAGAATTTAATTTGCCTATGAGATCTTTTCCTCTTTTTTTCTTTTCTTTTTCTTCTTTCTCTTTTATTATTTTTCTATATTAAATATGGTGTTTAGCAATTTTATAATTTTTAAAAAGTCGTAGATAAGAACTTGAGAATCACAAATGTCATAAGTAACTTTCTAAATTCCATTATTTTTCTAACTATATTTTACATGGTATTATTTTATATTTTATATATATATATATTAGAACCCATGGAACTTCCTTTTCTCTAATGATGATGAAATAATAATAAGATAGCAGTTCGTTTTTGACCCTCCTCTTTTTGACATTGGATTCTTTGACCTTTTTATTTTCTATCAATTCATTTATATTTTCTTCTTCGGCATATTTTTCTAAAGAACGTAATAGGTTTTATGAGTTTGTTTCCTACCGTAAATAGTTATTTTTAAAAATATTTTTATTTAAAAATATATTTCAATAATATTTTTTATTTTTTTAAAATTTATTTTTAATATCAGTATATCAAAACGATTTAAAAATATCAAAAAAATAATTTAAAATAATAAAAAAACAAAAATAAAATTAATTTTTTTAAAACACAAAAACAAACGGACGGTTAAATATACATAAACATAAGATAATATATTTTATTAAGCCATCTTATGGAAATTTAGATTGATAGGCATTGAATTTAATTTTTTTTCAAAACAATATTGGTATACAAGAACATTAATAATACTTGAGTACAAGTACCAGATGGTTGGAGACAATTTAAAAAAAAAAGGTCCTAAACCTATAAGAATTCTAAACAATCCATGATGTGTTCTTCGATCCTCTCCTATCGTCAATCAATTTGTGTTTGAATTCTTTTCTTGATAGTTCTGCAGATGACGGTCAATTGGGGCAATTAACTTCAACGTATTAAACCATATAATAACAGTTGAAGAAAAGAAATACATTTCAAGATTGTGGTCAATTTCTCGTTAAAATATCAGAGCTGCAATTGGCCCATATTAAAATTAAAATTAAATAAAAATCAAAAGGGATCAATGAATCCTTGTAGCTTGTGAGACAAAACAAAAAATTGGATTGATATAGTGTTTTGCTTCTTTTTTTTATTATGGTCTCTTTTTGTCGATTATCGAAAAACAATTTCACGGGTTGCAATTTATTTTTTTCTAGTAAATAACGTGTTGCAAAAAAGAAAAAAATAATATGGTTGGCATGAGACGATTACAAACGTAAATTTATTACATTTATTTAGTGATACGTAACGTAACGTGTTAGGGATATGTTTATAAATTAATTAGACAAGATAGAATTAAAAAAGAAATCTTGATATTTTAAACACTGACAAAAACAATTATAATTTTATATCTGAGGCTGAGATTGACCGGGAAGGGGTTTTACTGGTCTTATTACCTCTGGAGTCAACCATCTAACTTGACATAAAGTCGATGTCAGAAAAGCCGTAGAAATAAGCTAAGAAGATGGTGTTTTCTTGTTTATTTTTATTATTATTTCAGTTTAATGAATTATTGATTTTAAAAATACAGTTTTTCTTTATAATTCAAGACAGTAATTTTAAAGATTGGGAAACCCTAATTTATCATTTACAGGGGACCAAAACTAATCCTTAATTTCGACTGTTTTAGTTTATTTGGAATAGAAAAGGTTAACCATGTAATAGCATTTTCATCGATTTGTAAGTATATATATATGGACGCAGCCTGAATTGGTTCCCAAGGGCTCGAGCCTGACGACAAGCTGTTACAATCAAAACGTCAATTCTGATTAATGTCAACGAAACCGTACAAGCTTATATAATTGCCGCATTATTAGGCATTGGTGGTCCAATCAGTACTGTTGATTGTTGAAGAAATTTTCCCTCATAAATATTATATAAACTGGGAAAAGGTAGCCGCTGTGTCTACTGTTTTTTAGACGGAAAAGTAAAGTAATAATGGTTTTTTAAAGTATTTTTTATTTAAAAATATATTAAAATAATATTTTTTATTTTTAAAAAATTATTTTAATATTCAAACATCAAAATAATATAAAAATATATAATATAATAATTTTAAACAAAATTGTTTTTAGTAAAATAGCGTTTGGAATGTAGTCATCAACATTATTTTTAAACAAAATATACTTAGAATTGTGGTAGAAATTGTGCTTTAAAATATTTTTATTTAGAAATATATTAAAATAATATTTTTTAATTTTTAAAAAATTATTTTGATATTAACAATCAAAATAATTTAAAAATATATATAAAAATAATTTTTAATAAAAAAATTCAAAATTAAAGAAAAACACGCAGCCCGTATAAATCAATGTGGTTGATATAGCTACGGGTCCATTTTCATGGCTGGCGATTTTGAATAAGCCAACAACCAAAGACAAGGAAGAATAAACGCATGCTTTCTTGGTGTCCTTTTTTGTTTGTAAAGCATGAAGGAAGAGAATAAAAGATCGAATGGGTTACTCGTAACGTTCATATATTAAAGTTGTTAATGTATATGCTCTGTATATGCCCTGAAATATATATATATATATATATATAATATTGATTTTGTTTATGTAAATGTATTTAATTTATTAATAAAGTTTTATTTATTTTTAATATTTATTAAATATTTGATTAATGAATTTAGAAAAAATATAAAGTTCTCGGGACAAAAATACTTTGCAAATAAAATTACAATGTTACTATAATCATGTGATTCTTATTGTATCAAATCATTGTTCCTAAATGCTCTTGGTCAATACTGATCATTAATTAGAGTTGTTGAGACAAATACATATTATGTCCTTTTATTTATAAAATAAAACAGTTGTTCTATTTATGAAATAAAACAATTGTTCTCATAAACTCATGTATCCTTAGAGCTAACATGTAGGTGCTTGTCGGATGACATATACACTAAATTGACCCGATGAGAGTTCTATAAAGAGAGATCATTTGTGTCTATGAAAAGACTCATGTGACGGTTGTGTAAGTGATCCTTAGGCAAGAGATTACTAAGTTATCTTAGATAGAGAGTGTTATGTTTTGATCTTGCTACACGTTGTTCAAATCAAGAGTAGCAAACAAGCAAATATTGAGTATAACATGAACTATATGAAAGTATTTAAATAATTTATAAAGGATTCATCACCCTAAGTGAATTATAAAAAAAATGTTTCATTTGTTCTCAAATAGTATTGATTGTAAATCTTTACACAATATGAAATGAGATTTAAAAGGAGTTTCAAAACTTATTCAAATAATCAATGACTATAATGTTGAGAACAAACATGATTTGACAAAATAAATACACTTCATGCTATATTGTTTAAATAAGAATATTGTTGATGAATGAATAATGATTAAACTGAGAAATTGATCACTGAAAGATAAAATCAAATTGCTTATGACTTTCCTAATATTTAGAGAATCATGACAAGTTGTTAAATATTATACTTGATGTTCAAATATAAATCAATCAACTGATTTGTTTAATTCTATTTAATTTATTATTATGATTTATATTTGAGTCAATTTATTAAAGAACCTAATGGTTCACGCACATAAAAATCATTGGTCAAAAATTAAAATGGGATGATTAATCAAATGTGACTTGATTGTAAATAAATTTTAGAAATTAAGAACTAGAATGTAATTAATACATGAGATTACAGTTCTAGACCTATAAACAATTAAGTAAGGACTTGATTGAATAAATTTTTAAAATAAACCCAAAATGATATATGTGATATTATTTAAGGGGCAAGTTAAATTCCTCTTTTCTAAAAAGGATTATGGTTTATAACAACCTGACCTTAAAGTAATTGTTCAAAGTAAAAAAATCTTCAGGTAATATTTGTATAAATCCTAAAAAACCCTAAGTCTATCTAACGGAATCTTCAAAACTCCTAATTTGTTTTTTAAATTATAGTTTTTGTTATGTGTATGTATTTAAAAAAACCCATCAAATACAACATATACACTACATATTAATTGTTCAGCTGGTAGAAAAACCTACATGGAAGCTAAACTTTTCCTTTCTTTTCCTCAATTTGTTTGATTTTTTTTTTATTTCTTTGAATTAAACGTTTAAAATGGAAGTATTAGATCTAGTCAGTCCAAGCCCTCCACAAAAAGTGTTGTTCTTGTAATTTTTTATGTATTTGGTATTGTGGTATATAATATTTTTTAAAAGTGTTTTTCACTTGAAAATATATTAAAATAATTTTTTATTTTTTTATTGTTGACTTTAACACATCAAAAACATTAAAAAAACATCAGATGATAATTATTTTCCTCAGCCTGTTGCGGAGATGCAAGCTTTGTAGAAGGGACAAGGTCATGTATTGCAAGGAAGAAATAATTATTTTCCAAAAAAAAAGGATAGAAGTAATTAATTGCTCATAAAAAAAGATTGAAGTTAATAGAATGGAAACTATTTAACAATAGTTTCTTTTCATACATCAGATGATATTTAGCACTAAACATGAGTTTATAACCGATTATGTTTATTAATTTACCCATGCGGTTTCCGGTTCCTTTTTTTAGATATAGTCCAAGCAACACTTTTCTTATCTTCAGTTGCTAGCATACCAGATTGAGCATCAGGCAGCCCAGATTAGCTAGCTGTTATTGCAAGAGGCGCTGGCACTGGTGTCATCTGAGCTAAATGGTCATGATCAGCAATATTGTCTCTCGACTTTTCATCAGATCCCCAGAACTTGGCAGTTCTTTCGTCATCCTCGACCATCAACCGTGAGAACTCC
>Ga0307518_10000232_pt1 | contig 42086 bp, 44 predicted proteins | sample 25_EM_MG_FD_203889 | JGI IMG/M metagenome (GOLD analysis project Ga0307518, IMG submission 203889) | Populus trichocarpa ectomycorrhiza microbial communities from riparian zone in the Pacific Northwest, United States - 25_EM | ecosystem: Host-associated > Plants > Roots > Unclassified | place... | reverse complement strand
GCCGGGACTGCGGATCCCGTCCGGTGCGCACCCCGGCGACGTGATCCGCGGCGAGGAAACACAACTGGTCGGCGTGCTCGAAGCGCTCGGCGATCCAGGCGGACCGCTCACCGTGGTGCTCCCCGGTACGCACAGCAAATGGGTCCGTGTCGAGGACGGGCTCGTCACCGGCTTCACCACCGCGATGACCGGCGAACTCTACGGATTGCTGATCGCACACGGGATCCTCGCCCGCACGGCCGCCGATCCGGTCGCCGACGACGAGGCCTTCTCGCGGGGCCTCGCCGCGGGACGGCGTTCGCGCGGGATCGCCACCGAAGCGTTCGGCGCCCGCCCGCTCGTGCTCGACGGCGTGCTGGCACCGGAGTCGCTGCCCGACTACCTCTCCGGCGTCCTGATCGCCGACGAGGTTTCGCATCTGTTGTGTGACGCCGAAACCCGCGTGGTGCTGTGCGGCGCGGGCGAACTCTGCCGTCGTTATGCCGCCGCTCTCGCCGAACGGGGAGTGGAGGCCATCGTGCTGTCCGAGGAGGTCACCGCCCGAGGGCTGTGGCGGATCGCGACAGCCGCCGGACTGCTCGAAGACAGTCTCGAAAGGACACTGAAACCGTGACCGGATTGATCGCGATCCTGCGCGGGGTGACCCCGGCCGAGGTCGTCGGCGTCGGACGGGCGCTCGTCGACGCCGGATTCCCCGCCATCGAGGTGCCACTGAACTCGCCGGAACCGTTCGAAAGCGTCCGCCTGCTCGCCGACGCGTTCGGAGACCGGTGTGAGATCGGCGCGGGCACCGTGCTCACCACGGAAGACGTCGGCCGGGCGCGGGCGGCCGGGGCGCGGCTGATCGTGGCGCCCAACACCGATCCCGCGGTGATCTCCGCCGCCGTGGCCGAGGGGATGACGCCGTACCCCGGCGTCGCCACGCCGACCGAGGCCTTCGCCGCGCTGGCCGCGGGCGCCCGGTATCTCAAGCTGTTCCCCGCCGACGCGGTCGGGATCGGGGGCATGAAGGCGTGGCGCGCCGTGTTGCCGCGCGAGGTCGGACTGCTGCCGGTCGGCGGGGTCGACGAAACGAACCTGGCGGTCTGGGCCGCCGCCGGGGCGGCCGGGGCGGGGCTGGGTTCCTGCCTCTACCGGCCGGGTGACACCGCCGACGCGGTCGGCGTCCGTGCCCGCGCACTTTCCGAGATCTGGCACCAGGAATAGGAAAAGAACCATGAAGATCGTGTCAATGACGACATACCAGGTGCCGCCGCGCTGGTCGTTCCTGAAGATCGAAACGGACGAGGGCGTCACCGGCTGGGGCGAACCGGTCCTGGAGGGCCGGGCCGCGTCGGTGGCCGCGACCGTCGAGGAGCTCTCCGACTACCTGATCGGCAAAGACCCCTCGCGGATCGAGGATCTGTGGACCGTCCTGTATCGCGGCGGGTTCTACCGGGGCGGCGGTCTCCACATGAGCGCACTGGCCGGGATCGACCAGGCCCTGTGGGACATCAAGGGCAAGGCGCTCGGCGTCCCGGTGCACGAACTGCTCGGCGGCCGGGTGCGCGACCGGATCAAGGTGTACTCGTGGATCGGCGGCGACCGTCCCGCCGAGACCGCCCGTGCCGCGCGCGAAGTGGTGGACCGCGGGTTCAGCGCGGTGAAGATGAACGGGACCGAGGAACTGTCCTATCTGGACACTTGGGACAAGGTGGACCGCTGTGTGGCCAATGTGGACGCCGTGCGGCAGGCCGTCGGCCCGAACATCGGCATCGGGGTGGACTTCCACGGCCGCGTGCACAAACCGATGGCGAAGGTCCTGTTGCGGGAACTGGAGCCGTACCGGCTGATGTTCGTCGAGGAGCCGGTGCTTTCCGAGCACGTCGACGGTTTCGCCGACGTCCTCCGCACCTCGCCGATCCCGATCGCGCTCGGCGAGCGGCTGTTCTCGCGGTGGGATTTCAAGACCGTGCTGGCGTCGGGCGCCGTCGACGTCATCCAACCGGACCCGTCGCACTGCGGCGGCATCACCGAAGCACGCAAGATCGCGCACATGGCCGAGGCTTACGACGTCGGCCTGGCGTTGCATTGCCCGCTCGGCCCCATCGCGCTGGCGGCCTGTCTGCAGATCGACGCGGGTTGCTACAACGCGACGATCCAGGAACAGAGCCTCGGTATCCACTACAACACGAGCAACGATCTGTTGGATTATCTGGCGGATCCGTCGGTGTTCGCCTACGACGAAGGACAGGTCGTCATCCCGCGCGGGCCGGGACTGGGCATCGAGATCAACGAGGAGTACGTCGCCGAACGGGCGGCCGAGGGGCATCGCTGGCGGAATCCGGTGTGGCGGCACGCCGACGGCTCGTTCGCGGAGTGGTGAGCGCGATGACCACGACCGTCCAGAGTGCGGTGCGTCCGACCCGGTTCCGGATGCTCATCGCGGTGATGCTGTTCATCACCGTCGTCATCAACTACCTCGACCGCTCGAACCTGTCGATCGCGATGCCCGCGATCGCCGGCGAACTCGATCTGTCCAAAGCGGAACAAGGCATCCTCCTGTCGGCCTTCGGCTGGACCTATGCCGCGTTGCAACTGCCCGGCGGCTGGCTGGTCGACAAGATCCCGCCGCGGCTGCTGTATCCCGCCTGCCTGATCCTGTGGTCGCTCGCGACGTTCTTCATGGGGATCATCGGCGGGTTCGTCGCGCTGATCGCGTTGCGGCTGATGGTCGGCGTCTTCGAGGCGCCCGCCTATCCGATCAACAGCAAGATCGCGACCGTCTGGTTCCCGGAACGCGAACGCGCCACGGCGATCGGCTTCTACACCTCGGGCCAGTTCATCGGCCTCGCGCTGCTGACACCCGTGCTTTCCTGGCTGCAGACCGTGCTTTCGTGGCATTGGGTGTTCATCGCCACCGGCCTGGTCGGCATCCTCTGGGCCGTGCTCTGGTACGCGAAGTACCGCGAACCGCGTGACTCCCGGGCCAACGAGGCGGAAGTGGAGCTGATCCGTTCCGGCGGTGGTCTGGTGGACCTGCCGCGCGAGCGGCCGGAGCGGGCGCGGATCACGCGTGCGGATCTGGCGACCGTACTGGGCAGCCGGAAGTTGTGGGGAATCTACTTCGGACAGTTCTGCCTGACCTCGACGCTCTGGTTCTTCCTCACCTGGTTCCCGACTTATCTCGTCGAGTACCGGGAAATGGACTACATCAAGTCCGGTTTCCTGGCGTCGCTGCCGTTCATCGCGGCACTCGTCGGCGTGCTGGTTTCCGGTGTCCTGTCGGACTTCCTGGTGCGGCGCGGTGCTTCCCTGGGCATGGCGCGGAAGGGCCCGATCATCGCCGGGTTGCTGCTGAGCACCGTGATGGTCACGGCCGGGTTCACCGACTCGACCACGATGGTCATCGTGATCCTGTCCGTCGCCTTCTTCGGCAACGGGCTCGCGTCGATCACCTGGTCGCTGGTCTCCGCGCTGGCGCCGCGACGGCTGCTCGGGCTGACCGGCGGGATGTTCAACTTCATCGGGAACCTGTCGTCGATCGCCACGCCGATCGTCATCGGCCTGATCGTCACCGACGACAGTTTCGCCCCCGGCTTCGCCTACATGACCGTGATCACGGTCGCCGGGATCCTGTCCTACGTCTTCCTGGTCGGCAAGGTCGAGCGCGTGGCCGAGCGGACCCCGGCCTCACATTTCGCGCGGCCGCGTCGTCGGTAGGGCAGGAACATCCACTACCGCAAGGAGAACGCGATGAACGCCCGGCTCGACTACTTCGGCAACCCGGTCGGCGGAAAGTTCATGAGGACCATCGTCTCGGCAGGAAGGGGGCTGACCGACTCGCCGCTGTCGCTCACGATCCAGGAGCTGGTGCGGATGCGCGCGAGCCAGATCAACGGCTGCGCGGTATGCCTGGACATCCACACCAAGGAAGCCGCCGCCGCGGGCGAAACGGACGTGCGGATCAACCTGGTCGCCGTGTGGCGGGAGGCGTCGGTTTTCACCGAGGCCGAACGCGCCGCGCTGGAGGTGACCGAACAGGCCTGCCGCATGGCCGACGGCGGCGGAGTCACCGACGAGGCGTGGGCGAACGCCGCCAAGCATTTCGAGGAGGACCAGCTCGCCGCGCTGGTGGCGGTGATCGCGCTGATCAACGCCTTCAACCGGGTGAACGCCATCGTCCAGAACCCCGGCGGCGACTACCGGGTGGGGCAGTTCGCATGACCATCACCGAGACGGCCCGCAACCGGGCGGCGTTCAGCCGCTTCCACGAGGCGACCAACACCGGCGACTTGGCTCTCATCGAGAAGACGATCGACGAGGTCGTCGCGCCGGACGTGGTGTTCCACGCGCCGGTGCCGATGGAGACGACCGGAGCGCAGGCACTGAAACAAGTGTGGACAGTGCTGCTGCGCGCGTTCCCCGACTTGCGGGTCGAGGCCGAGGACGTGATCGCCGACGGGGACAGGATCGTCTGCCGGAACACCGTCACCGGCACCCACCAGGGCGAGTACCGAGGACTGCCCGCCACCGGGAAGACCGTTTCCTACAACGAGATCTTCATCCTCCGCTTCGCCGGAGGGCGGGTCGCCGAGATCTGGGGTGTCGTGGACGTCCTCACCCAGCTCCGGCAACTCGGCGCCCTCGCGGCGTAGCGGTCAGGCTCCGGCCCAGGGACGGAGCTTCTCCGGATTCCGCATCCCCCAGATGTGCTGGATGCGGTCTCCGGCGACGTGGAACGCGAAGACGGCGACGGTCTGCCCTGCCTGCTGGAGCACGAGGCCGGGCAGGCCGTTGACGTCCCGCTCCACGAGATCGAGGCCGGACGTCCACCGCGCCAACGTCATGAGATAGGAGGCGACCTCCTCGCTTCCCGCGAACGGATGCAATGCCGCCCTGACGACCCCGCCGCCATCGCTGGCCGCCTTCACGTCGGGATCGAGGAGACCGATGAGCGCTTGGATGTCCTGGGCTTCCCAAGCCTTCTTGAATTCCCTGACGAGATCGGCCTGTTTGGCGACCGGGGCGGGTGCGACCCGCGTCGCGCGAATGCGGCGTCGCGCGGAGGACGCCAGCTGGCGGCACGCGGCCGGGCTGCGGCCGACGATCTCCGCGACCTCGGCGAAGGCGTAACGGAACACGTCGTGCAGGACGAACGCGACCCGTTCGGCCGGGGTCAGCGACTCGAGCACGACGAGGAACGCCATGTTGATCGACTCGTCGAGGGTGATCCGATCGGCCGGGTCGACGGCGGGCGGCCGCCCGGTCGTCCACTCGACATGTCCCGGCAGCGGTTCGGGAAGCCACTCGCCGACATAGCGTTCCCTCCGTGCGCGGGCCGACCCGAGGAGGTCCAGGCAGATCCGGCTGGCGACCGTCGTCAGCCAGGCTCCAGGGGACTCGATCGCTTCCCGCTGCGTGGAGGACAAGGCGTACCAACGGGTGTAGGTCTCCTGCACCACGTCCTCGGCCTCGGAAAGGGAACCGATCAGGCGATACGCGAGCCCGATCAGCTGACGCCGCTCACTCACGATCGCCTTGAGTCCCGGATCGAGCGTTGGTTCGTTCATGGGTTTCGCCCCCTGGTCGCGTGTGGTGTCCCGGGTACGACGAGACACCGCCGCCGGTTGTGAGGTCACTTCCGGCGGGCTACGCCGTCACCGTGCGGGGGAAGTCCTTGCGCTTGATCTTGGCCCGGCGGCCGTCGGGATGGTGGAACACGACGCCCTCGGCCACGTGCCCGGGCGAGAACCGGCTGTCCAGCGTGTCGAGGAAGTCTCGCAGTTCGTGGTAGCCGCGCGGTACTTCGGGCAACGCCGGCGCCTGGAGATCGAACGGGACGCACCGGTGCTCTTCCAGGCCGAGGGGATTGCCCTGGATGCGCGGGCCGAGCGCCTCGCTCGGATGCTCCCCGTCCGGCCAGCTGGACACGTCGGTGTTCCCGGCCGCCGCGAGGATCCACTTGTCGTCGGCGGATTCGCTGTCGGTGTCCACGTACCAGCCGTCCACGATGCCCTGCTGCTTCTGCGCCTTGCTCGGGTTGCGGCGCTTCTCGACCCGGACCAGCTGTCCCGTGCGCACGGTCAGCCGGACGTTGGTGCCGTCGAGTTTCTCGGTCCCCACCCCGGCGCCGTCGAATACCCAGGCGCACTCGGCGCGAGGCCGGTCGATGACGTGGAAGCGCTCGTCGCGCTCGAAAAGCGTGGGGATCTTCTCCATGACCGTCTTCCCTTTCACGACGTGCCCGATGAGTTCCTCAGGAGTGATGGCGCCGACGGTCAGCCCGCCCGCGAGCGCCCGTATCAGCTCCGCCACGGAAACGTCGGCTTCGACGGCCACGTGCTTCAGCGCCTTCTTCTCCTCAGGGGAGACCCAGGCGACCAGCCGTGACCACCCTTCGGGAGGCGTCCATCGGGCAAGCGCCGCAGGGTCTTTGCGCGGCCTGCCCCGTCCTCGTGCCTGCTCCACGGCCGAACCGTAGCCAGCCGAGGAGACTTGTGTCAATTGGCATAACAGAAAATAATCGCGAGGTGAGGGCCTTGATCGGAGAAGGTTGCGAACCGCCGGAGTCAGTGCGCCCCGGCTTCCTCGAGGATCCGGAAGACGGCCGTCTGCCCCTTGGTCCGGGCGTGGGCGAGGGGAGTGACGCCCTGCTTGTCGGCGAGGTTCACATCGGCGCCCGCGGCGACGAGCGCCCGGACCACTTCCTGATGGCGCGGCCCGCCGTCGCCGAGGACGACCGCTTCCAGCAGCGCGGTCCAGCCGAGGTCGTTCACGTGGTCGACGTCGATCCCGCTGCCCGCCACCAGCCGTACGTACTCGGCGTGCCCGCGTTCGGAGGCGGGGATCAGCGAGACACCGCCGTACCGGTTGGTGATGGTCAGATCCGGCTTGGCTTCGAGCAGCAGCTTCGCCATCGGAACACTGCCGGTGACCCCGGTGACCAGCCACGGCGTGTCGTGCCGTCCGTCGAGCGCGTTCGGGTCGGCGCCCGCCTTGACGAGGATTTCGGCGACTTCGAGCCGGTTCTCGGTGACGGCGACGAGCAACGGGGTCCGGCCGCGATCGTCACGGGTCTCGAGGTCGGCGCCGGCGTCGACGGCCTGCCGGACTCGGTTCGCGTCGGCTTCGAAGAGTTGGCTCACAGGGACTCCTTGGCGGGGCGGCTGGGACGACGCGGGTGGCGTGGTGGTGCTGCTCGGTGCCGACGGGGGTGGTGCGCTCGGTGCCTGCGCGGAGCAGGCACCGAGCACGAGGGCGGCGAGCAGAGCCACGATCGCCCGCTCACCGATCATCAGCGAAGTTCCCCGATGGCGCGCAGGCCCGCCGCGGCGAACTTCTCGTCGAGGTCGCCGCTGGGCGCGCCGCCGACACCGATCCCGGCGATCGGGCCGCCGTTCGCGGCGACCGGCACACCGCCGCCGAGGAAGAGCGTGCCCGGGATGTCGCGGATGGTCGGACCGTCGCCCTGGGCGTTCTTGGCCAGCGCGGAGGTCGGCTGTCCGAAGGAGACCGCGGTGAAGGCCTTCCGCTTGGCGGACTCCTCCGTCTGCGGCCCGGCGCCATCGCCCTTGAGCAGGACGCGGACGTCACCCGACCGGTCGATCACGGCCACGGTGATCCGCTGGCCCTCCTTCTCGGCGGCGTCCAGCGCGGCCTGCGCGGCGCGGGTGGCGGCGTCGACGCCGAGCACACTGGTCTGCACCACGGCCTGCGCGGCGGCGGGCGGCTGCGGCTTGCGGTCCTGCTGTGCCTGCGCCGCGCCCACGCCGGTGGCCAGCGCGACGGTCGCGAGGCCGGCCGTCATGCCCAGGACGAGACGAGTGCGGGGGAGCTTGGCGTTCATCGGATTTCCTTTGCGGTGAGGGGGTGTTTCGTTCTCCCTCGACTTTCCCGCCTGGTGGGGTGAGGCGAATCGGGAGAGTGGACATCGATCGGACGCCGAGCGGTCGGTGCGGGCATCAACCGAACGATTGATGCGGAGCACCCCGCCTCCCCGCATACGATCGTCGGCGAGGAAGGGAGGACCGGGATGAAACCGCATCTCGAAGCGGCCACGCGGCTGAACAGCGCGATGCACGCCGGGTTCTTCCTGCTGCTCGCCGCGTCCGTGGCCCGGTTCGTCGCGGGGCACGGGTTGAGCGGTGCCACCCCGCTGATCCTCGTGCTCACCGGCGCGCTCGCGCTGGTCTACGTGGCGGGTGTGCTGAGCTGGGAGGTGCTCGACCGGTGGCGTCCGGCGTGGCTGACGGCGGTGATCGCGGTCTGGCTGGCGCTGGTGGTGGCCGCGCCGAGTTTCGCCTGGTGCGCCGTGCCGTTGTTCTTCGTCTGCCTGCAGATGCTGCGCCGGCGGATGATGATCGCGGTGGTCGTCCTCCTGACCGTCGCGACCATCCTCGCCCAGCTGAGGATCGCGGACGGGTTCGATCCGAGCATCGTGCTCGCGCCCATCGCGGTCGCGCTGATGGCCACGATGACGTTCCTGCAGCTCGACCGGGACCGGCTCGAACTGGGTCAGACCGTCGGGGAGCTCCTGCGCACCAGGATCGACCTCGCGGAGAGCCAGCGAGTGGCCGGGATGGTGGAGGAACGGGAACGGCTGGCACGGGAGATCCACGACGTCCTCGCGCAGGGGCTTTCGAGTCTGCGGATACTGCTGCAGGCGGCGCAGCGGTCGTGGGACACGGATCCGGAACTGGCCAGGGCCCACGTGTCCCGCGCCGTCGACGCGGCGGGGGACAACCTCGACGAAGCGCGCCGCTTCGTCAAAGGCCTCGGGTCGCCACGGCTGGAGAGCACCGACCTCGGCGAGACCCTGAGCGCGCTCGCCGAGCAGGTCACGTTCGCCGTCACGCACCCGGTGCGCTTCGAGATCAGCGGAGATCCGTATCCCCTGGAACCCGAAGTGGAGGCATGTCTCCTCCGGGTCGCGCAGAGTGCGCTGGCGAACGTCAGCGAGCACGCCAGGGCGACGAAGGCCGCCGTCACGCTGACCTACCTGGCCGACAAGGTCGTCCTCGACATTCGAGACGACGGTGTCGGCTTCGTCCCGGACTCGACCCGCGCGAGCGGCTTGCGGGGGAACGGGTTGCGGATGATCGGTGAGCGGGTCGCCGAACTCGGTGGTGAGATGGTCGTCGAGAGCGCACCGGGAGAGGGCACGGCGCTCGCCGTCGCCGTGCCCGCCAGGGAGGTTCGATGACCGTCCAGGTGCTGATCGTCGACGACCACCCGGTGGTGCGGGCCGGTATCGCCGCGTTGCTGGCCGGTGAGCCCGGCTTCGAGGTGATCGGCGAATGCGCGAGTGCCGACGAGGCCGTGCGCTTCGCGACCGCCCGGAAGCCGGACGTCGTGCTGATGGACCTGCAGCTCGGCGACGGTCCGGACGGCGTGAGCGCCACCGAACGCCTGACCGCCCTGCCGGATCCGCCGAAGGTGCTGGTGCTCACCACCTACGACGCCGAACTGGACATCACCAGGGCGGTGGCCGCCGGCGCCACCGGTTACCTGCTCAAGGCGGGGCCGCCCGAGGACCTCTTCAAGGGCATCCACGCGGCCGCGCGTGGAGAGACCGCGTTGGCGCCGCAGGTCGCGGCCCGGCTCTTCGGGCACATGCGGGCTCCGGCGCCCGCGCTGAGCCCTCGTGAGACCGAGATCGTGCAGTTGGTGGCGGAAGGGTTGATCAACCGGCAGATCGCCGCGCGCCTGTTCATCTCCGAAGCCACGGTGAAAACACACCTCGTCCACATCTACGACAAACTCGGCGTCGACAGCCGTGCCGGTGCGGTGGCCGTCGCCACGGAACGGAGGATCATCCGCAACTGAAAGGCGTTGCGCCCGGGGCCACCCTCGACCCCGACGAGGTTCAGCGGCGAGGTTCGATCGTCATGTCGCCGCGGGTGAACGCGAGAGTCGAGCTCTTGGCGAGTGTGTCGTGCGGGAAGCCGAGTTCGATCGCGGAGGCCTCGCCGAGGCGGGCCAGGTGCGAGTCGGCGAACTCGACCTCCAACGCGCCGAGGTTGTCCTCCAGCTGCTCGGTGGTGCGGGCGCCGATGATCGGTGACGTCACGCCCGGGTTCCGCAAGGTCCAGGCCAGCCCGACCTGGGCGGGGGTGCGGCCGAGTTCCGCGGCGACCTCCTTCACGACGTCCACGATGGCGAAGTTGCGTTCGGTGAGCGTGCCCAAGGCGAGGTTGAAGTCCTTGCGGGTGCCGTCTTCGGACGGCGTCGCGGACAGGTCGGCTCGGCTGTACTTCCCGGTGAGCACCCCGCCTGCCAGCGGCGACCAGGGCACCACGCCCAGTCCCAGCTCGCGGGCCATGGGGATCAGGTCACGTTCCCCGGTGCGCTCGATCAGGTTGTACTCGATCTGCAGCGCGATCAGCGGCGACCAGCCGCGCAGGTCCGCGATCGCCTGCATGCGCGAGACCTCCCAGGCCGGGGTGTTGGAGATCCCCACGTACAGGACCTTGCCCTGCCGGACCAGATCGTCCATCCCGCGCAGGATCTCCTCGACCGGTGTCGTGAAATCCCAGAGGTGCAGGTACAGCAGATCGAGGTAGTCCGTGTTCAGTTGCCGCAGGCTGGCTTCCACCGACGCGAACAGGCTCTTGCGCTGGCCGCCCCCGGAATTCGGGTCGCCGGCGCGGCGCAGGTTCGTGTACTTCGTCGCCAGCACGAGGCTTTCGCGGCGGTCACGGGCGAATTCGCCCAGCAGCCGCTCGGAGCTGCCGTTGGTGTAGGTGTTGGCGGTGTCGATGAAGTTGCCGCCGCGTTCGACGTAGCGGTCGAACAGCTTGCGCGCCTCGTCCTGCTCGGCGCCCCAGCCCCATTCGGTGCCGAAGGTGGCCGCGCCCAGCGCCAGCGGGGAAACCCGCAGCCCGGACCGGCCCAGCAGCCGATAGGTGTCGAGGGTGAGCGACATCGGGTCCTCCTGTGCTCGTGTTCCGTTGTCGAAGCCGAGTCTGCGACCGCCGCGAGCGGGGGATAAGGGAGAACGTTTCCTGGGAACAGCGGTCCTACCCTCGCTGTTGGACCGGGCATGACGACCTCCACCGTGGACCCGACACAGGAGCTGGCCGCGTTCTTGCGGACCCGGCGTGAACGCCTGGACCCGGAGGAATTCGGCCTGCCGTCGCGCCGCCGGTCCCGGCGGACCCCGGGGCTGCGCCGCGAAGAGGTCGCCGAACTGGCGGCGGTCAGCGTCGACTACATCGTGCGGCTGGAACAGGCCCGTGGGCTGCGGCCGTCGGCCGACGTCGTGGAGGCACTGGCGAGGGCACTGCGGTTGGCTCCCGACGAACGCGCCTACCTCTTCGACCTGGCCCGGCAGCGTCCCCGAAACGCGGACAAGCTCGCCACCACCGCGGCACCGTCGCTCGCCCGGCTGGTCGCGGATCTTTCACCGCTGCCGGCCATGCTGATGAACCACCGCTACGACATCTTGGCCTGGAACGACGAAATGGCGAGACTGCTGGTGGATTTCGGCGCCTTGCCGCCGTCGCAGCGGAACGCGATGTGGTTGTGCCTCATGCATCCCGAGATCCGCGAGTTCTACGTGGATCGTGAACGTGTCGTGCGGGAGGGGATCGCCCATCTGCGCGCCGCTTGGGCCGCGCATCCGGACGATCAGGCCCTGACCGAGCTGATCGCCGAATTCACCGCCGACGAGGAATTCGCACGACTGTGGGCGGAACGCGACGTCAAGGTCAACGGCCGAGGGCGCAAGGTGATGCGGCATCCCGAGGCCGGCGTGCTCGAACTGGATTACGAAGTGCTCATCCCGCTTGAGGATCAGGACCAGCGCCTGGTGATCTACCGAGCCATGACCGAAGAAAGCCGCTCGGCGCTGGACCGGTTGTTCGCCCTTCCCCGGCGGTAGGCACTTCGCGCCTCCCGCTAGGCCTATGTCCGTGAAGGCCTCCTTGCCTACCCTGAAGGTAGTGAAGGAGGCCTTCACGGACCGCGTCAGGCGGTGACGAGCGACAGGCCGTAGTTCTGCAGGATCTCGTTCACCGGCTGGAACCAGGTCTCACCACCGGAACCGCAGTTGCCCCAGCCGCCGGACGTGACGCCCTGCGCCTGGTCGCCGGTGATGAAGGAGCCGCCGGAGTCGCCGGGTTCGGCGCAGACATTCGTGCGGGTCATCTGGTGGACGGCGCCCTGCGAGTAGTTGACCGTCTCGTTGTGCCCCAGCACGGTGCCGCAGTGCCAGTGCGTCGTCGAACCGGACCGGCACACCGAGGTGCCGACAGGCGCGACCCACGAGCCGCGGACGAGCGCGTCGCTCACGGTGCCCCAGCCGAGGACGACCGGCGCGGTCCACCAGCCGTTGCCGATCCGGATGAACGCGTAATCGTTGCCGGGGAAGGAAGAACCGGCGAAGCTGCCCATCGCAGAGCCGTCCCAGCCGACGACCGGGCTGCCGGTGCCGCCGCAGTGGCCGGCGCTGACGAATCCACCGTGGACGCTGAACCCGATCGAGCAGCGGGTGTTCCCGTTGATGTAGTACGGGTCGCCGCCGACGGTGCCGGCCGCGAACGGTTCGGCCTTGGGCGCGGTGACCACCGTGACCGGACCGGATTTCCTTGCCCTGGCCAGGAAATCGTCGACGTCGGAACCGTACGCGCCCGGCAGCAGCGCGACCACGACGCTGCCGCTGCGCGGATCGGCGCGCCAGCCGCTGACGGCGGCGGGGGCGGGCCGGGTCTTGGCCGACAAGTCGATTTCGGCCTTGGCCGCGTCGAGCCGGGCCGCGCTGATCGCGACCGCGGTGGGTTCGGCGCCTGCCTCCCGCACGGCGGACGCCGCCGCGGGATCGGTCACCCCGACGACGAGCGCGCCGCGCGCCGGATCGAACCAGGCGCCGCCGAACGCCGCGCCGGCGGCCCGCTGCGCGGCGGGCAGCACCCGCGAGGCGGTCATTTCCTGGGTGAGCCGGGTCGAGGCCTGCGCGGCGGTGAGCCCCAGGTCCCGCTGCATCGCGGCGAGCAATCCGGGGGAAGCCTGCGCGACCGGGGCGAGGGCGGCGGAAGTGAGACTCGCGGTCAGGACGGCGGCGCCGCCGAGTGCCAGGGCGATTCTTCGACGCATGGTTACTCCTCCAAGGCCGGGGGAAAGAAACACACTGCCCGCCGAGTGTGGGGCCGTGACCGGGGAAAGAGCGAGGAATGTCCGGTCTTCTGTCCGGAATTCCCAAGAGCGAACGCCGCCGTCATCGTCTACTTAGGACGGTCCGCGAGTAGGCCCTCCGCGCGCTCTCGCGGCGGTTCCAGTACGTTGCGGGACATGACCGCGTCGCCGGAGGATGTGCCGGAGCAGGTGCTGCGCACCTCGATCGTCGAGCGGCTGTTCGCTCGTGAGGCCGACCAGCGGCCGCTGTTCACGCACCAGGACCACAGTGCCGGTGTTGACAGCACGGTCACTTGGACGGAGTTCGTCTCCCGGGTGCGCGTGGTCGCGGGCGCGCTGCGCCTGGTCGCACGGCCGGGTGATCGTGTCGCCGTGCTCACCGGACAGGACCTGAATTACCCCTTGGCCTTTTTCGGTGCACTCGCCGCCGGGCTGGTGGCCGTGCCGTTGATGGCGCCGGGCAGCGCTTCCCAGCGCGGCAGGCTCACGGGAGTGCTGGCGGACTGCGGCGCGAGAGTCTGGCTGACTTCTTCGGCCGCTGTCGCGAAAGTGCGCGAAGCCGGCGAGCCGGATCACCTGATCGTGGTGGACGAGCTCTCCGGTCCGGGAACCGATCCGGTCCCCGTCGCACCGGAAAGTCCCGCGTATCTGCAGTACACGTCCGGGTCGACCCGCGAGCCCGCCGGTGCCGTGATCCCGCACCGGGCGGTGGCCGCCGCCTGCTGGCAGGCGACCCGGGCCTACGCCGTCGACGAGGGCACGACCTGCGCCGGATGGATCCCGTTCTTCCATGACATGGGCCTGATCCAGCTGTTGTGCCTGCCGGTCCACGCGGGAGCGCGATCGGTGTTCATGTCGCCCACCGAATTCGTGCATCGCCCCGTGCGGTGGTTGCGCCAGCTCGCCGATCACCCGGCCGTGTTCACCGCCGCGCCGAACTTCGCGTTCGACTTGGCCGTCGAAGCCGCCGAAGAAGCGGGGGAGGACCTCGATCTCTCCGACGTCCGGGTCGCGCTCAACGGCGCCGAACCGGTCCAGCCGAGGACGGTCGCGCGCTTCCTGGAAGCCTTTGGTCCGCGCGGGTTCCGCGCCGAAGCACACCGTCCGTCTTACGGTCTGGCCGAGGCCACTGTGTATGTCGCGAGCGCGGGTGCCGAAGGGCCGCGGAGCGCGGTTTTCGACAGAGAAGCCCTGGCACAGGGCCAAGCGATCGAGGTGCCGGACGGCCAGGAACTCGTCTCGGTCGGGCGTCCGCTCGGCCAGCGGGTCCGGATCGTCGGCGACGGCGTGGCCCGGCCCGAGGGCCTCGTCGGGGAGATCTGGATCCACGGACCGAACGTCGCGTCGGGATACTGGGGTCGCGGTGACGCCGCCGCGTTCGGCGGCGAACTCGACGGCGTCCGCGGTTGGCTGCGCACCGGTGACCTCGGTGTGTTCCACCGCGGCGACCTCTACATCACCGGCAGGCTCAAGGACCTCATCGTCATCGACGGCCGCAACTTCCACCCGCAGGACATCGAAGCCGTGGCGGGGGAGGCGCATCCGGCGATCCGCCGCGACCGCGTCGCCGCGTTCGGCGTCTCGGACGAAAGGGGCGAAGGGGCGATGTTGGTAGCCGAATGGGCAAAGAACGCCGACGCGGATGTCAAAGAAGTGACGAGAGTGGTATTGCGCGCCGTTTCACGGGAACACGATCTGACGTTGCGATCTGTCCGTCTGGTTCCCTCCGGTGACCTTCCGCGCACTTCCAGTGGCAAGGTCGCGCGAGCCGCGGCGAGGGCGCGTTATAGTCGGCCCCGTGGGTGATCACCGCGCGGAGGTCGTGAAGGTCGTCAGTGAGACTTTTCGGCTTGATCCCGCCGAAATCGAGTCCGACGCGCCGCTCGAAGAGCTGGGTATCGACTCCAAGGGACGGATAAAACTCCTGTCGGCGCTGGAGATCTACCACGACGTGAGGATTGATCTGGACCAGCTGGACCGGTTCACCGACATCGGGTCGGTGGCCGAAGTGCTCGAAGAGGCACTCGGCGGTAAAGCCGACGGATCCGACGAAAGGCGCTGAAAAGAATGAGCGGGGGCTTCACCGCGGCGACCGATGCGCTTTCATCGGCGTCGAAGAACATCGGAAAGCTGACGGAGCAGTTGCTCGAAGACAACCCGGATCTGTCGAGCACCCCGGTGAACGCGGCCGGATTCGGTCAGGCGCACGGCGACCACGCGAAGAAGTACACCGACGGCGTGGCGGCGTTGTGGGCGTCGGTCCAGGGGTACAGCACCACGCTCGGCTCGTTCGGCACGAACCTCGGCACCGCGGGTACCGCGTACGGCACCAACGAGGACGAGCAGAAGAACAAGATCACCAAGACGGGGATGCGCTAGTGGCCACCAAAACCACCTGGACCGACGTCAAGGCCGTCCTCGACGATCCGGCCGTTCCCGCCGAGCAGAAGACCAAGCTCATCGGCTCGTGGATGCGGACGCATCCGGCGCCCCCGCCGTGGGCGGACCAGGAGCCGGAGGAGATCAAGCAGAAGCGCAAGGAAGCCGAGAAGTACGCGGCGTCCTACAACGCCCTTCCGTTCCTGCCCTACGACGACGACCTCGACAAGGTCTACAACAGTGCGAAGGGCGCGGGAGATCAGGCCAGCTTCAACCGGAATGCGGAGAAGAAGGCCGTCGACGAGGGCAACAAGAAACTCGACGGCACCAAGGAACCCACCGCCGAGGGCGCGGGGACCAAGACCTCCGACGAGATCTTCGACGCCGCCGTGCCCGCGCTCAAGGTCTTCGAAACCTTCGGCTCCCTGCTGGCGAAGCTCCCGGAAGACTGCCGGGGCACCACCCGCGCGCTCGATTTCGAGAAGGACATCAAGAAGCCGTTCGACGAGCAGCGCGGCATCAGCTTCAAGAACTTCGTCGACGACGCCGCCCATTTCAAGACCGGCTCGAAGACCGTCCAGAAGACCATCGACGACACCGGTTCCCAGCTGAACACCCTCTACGGGACGTGGACCGGCAAGGCCGCGGACGCCTCGTCGGACAATTACAACGAGAAGATCCTCCCCAAGGCCAAGAAACTCTCGCAGACGCTGAACAACGCGAGCGAAGCGACGCTGCACACCAGCGCGACGGTGTTCAAGCTGTGCAAGGGAAAGGCCGACACGGTCATCGATCTCTACAAGGAGATCGTCGGCAAAGCGGACTTCCCGATGGCGCAGAAGGTCGTCGCCATCGCCGCCGGCGAGAAGAGCGGCAAGGAGGACCTCGGCGCGATCGCGGGCTGGATGGACGTCAACTTCGGCTCCAATCTGGTCCAGCAGCTCAACAACGACGGCTGCTGCGACGACGACGAATTCAAGAAGGCGGGCCAGAACCTCGCCAAGCAGTGGATCCAGCGGCAGTTCATCCCCGAGATGTGGACCATCATCTACGAGGGATTCGCCAAGTCCTGCAAGGACACCAAGGAGTTCGTCAACCAGGCCTACGACGAACTCGACAAGGTGATGGGCAAGGTCAAGAACGAGTTCGAAGGCGCGGGTGACAAGGGCGGCGCCGGCGGCGCGGGCGGCACGGGCGGCGGTCCCGGTGGCCAGGGCCCGGACTTCACCGGTGGCCAGGGTGGTTCCGGCGGCGGTCCGGGTGGCGGCCCCGGCGGCTCGGGAACCGGTGGCCCCGGTGGCGGACCCGGCGGATCGGGCAAGGGGCCGGACTTCACCGGCGGTACCGGCGGTGGACCGGGTGGCGGCCCCGAGGGTGGCACCGGCGGCGGTCCCGGTGGTGGCCCCGGATCGGGTGGTTCCGGCCCCGGCGGCGGCACCGGCCCGGCGGCGCAGAAGCCCCCGCCGATCCCGGACGTGAACATCCCCGAAAGCGGCGGATCGCCGGGTGGTTCCGGTCCCGGCGGCGGCATCGGTGGTGGGCCGGACGAGAAGAAGGACCAGACGTCGCCCTCGGGCTCGGCCCCGCCGCCGTCGAACGGCGACGAGCAGAAGGCCGCGGCCGAAGAAGCGAAGAAGCAGGCAGCGGCGGCCGCGGAGAACGCGAAGAAGCAGGCTTCCGAGGCGTTGGGCAAACTCGGCGACGGTCCGACCGGTGGCGACCTCGGCGGTTCGGGCGGTTCCGGCCCGGGTGGCGGAGGCACCGGCGGTGGTCCCGGTGGCAGCGGCAACACGGACGCCGCGGCCGACGCCAAGGCAGCGGCCGAAAAGGCCACTGAAGAGGCGAAGAAGCAAGCCTCCGACGCGCTGAACAAACTGGGTGACGCCCCCGGCGGCATGGGCGACGGCGATTCCAAGGACGGCGACTCGAAGGATGCCGAGAAGTCCGCGGACGAGGCGAAGAAGAAGGCTTCGGAAGCCTTGGACAAGCTCGGCGACGAGTTGCCGGGTGAAGGCGGCGACAAGCTGACCGGTGACAAACCCGGTGAGGACGGTGACAAGGCCGAGGACGGCGAACGCGAGACTCTCAAGGTCAAGCAGGGCGACAAGACCTTCGAGATGACCGAGCCGGACAAAGACGGCGAGATGGAGATCAAGGTCGGGGACGGTTCCGGGCCCGCCAAGGACTTCAAGCTCGACTGGACCGGCGACGGCGACGAGTCCAAGCTGGGCTCCGCCCCCGGCTCGGACGACGGGAAGCCGGACAAGGACGGCGTCCACCGTCCGGGGCCGGACGGCAAGATCCACATCCAGGACGGCGATGTGAAGATCACCGCCGAGCGTCCCGACGGCCCGTCCGGGCCGACGGTCGTCACCGTCGACGACGGCACCGGCAAGCCGACCACGTACACCCTCGGCGAGGACAAACCCGCCACGGACAAGGCATCGCATCCGGCGACTCCCGTCACCGGGACGGCGCAGCCCGACTCCAAGCCGGCGCTCACCCCGCATCACGGTGGCGGCGGGACCGTCCCCGACGGGATCCGCGGGGGCGACGTCGGCGGTTCCGGCGGCGGTGGTGGTTTCGGCGGTGGCGGTGGTGGTTCGGCACCGTCTGTGCCGTCCATGCCGTTCGAATCCGCGAGCCCCGCGGCCGGCCAGCCGCTGACCGAGGGCGTGCACACCGGTGGTGGGACACAGCAGCCGCAGCATGTGGCCGCGGGTGCCCCGTCCGCTCCGATGAGCGGCACGGCGGGCCAGTCGTTCGGTGGCGGCGCGATGCCCCCGATGGGTGGCATGGGTGCCGGCGGAGCGGGCGGCCAGGGCGGCGGGGACCAGGAACGGACCAACCGCGCGTACCGGATCGAGGGCGAGGTGTTCGACCAGATCAACGAACCCACCGGCCGGATCACCGGGTCGCTGCTGGACGATGAGGATCAGTCGGTCACCCGCAAGCGGTGAGCCGGGGCAGGGGAGAACAGATGAGCGCCGATGACACCGCCGCCATGAGGGCGACCCTGGACGGTCTCGTCCGCGAGCAGTCGGAGCGCCGGGCACTGCGGGACCAGCGGGCCGGCGAGATCAAGGCCAGCTCGCAGGAGTTCATGACCAAACAGGTCCAGACCGCCCAGCGGTACGTCGAACACCGGCGGGAACTGGGGCAGCGCAAGACGAAATCCGGTTGGAGCACCGACCGGTCGCACGCGCAGCCGGGGAACGCGTCGGCGTTCGAAGACGACTCCGTGGACATGGCGGCTCCGTTCGGCTCGGAGCCGCCTCCCGTCCCCACCGGACGGGACACGCCCCGGCGTGCTCCTCGCGCCCGCCCGGCACCGGCCGACGACGAGGACGACGCCTTCCTCAACAACCGTTGGCGTGACTGACCTCGCGCCTCGGACGACGAGGCCGTGAGCGGCGATCCGTCTACGGGAGCCGGATCTCCCGCAGTTCCGGTGTCCCGGACCGGAAATCGCCGAACCTCGCCCAGGTGGGCACGACACGAAGGACCACGACGCCTCCGCCGTCGATCGACTCCGTGAACTCGGGGAAGGCCGCAAGATAGGCGGCCTCGCATCGGTCGAGTCCGGTTCCGGCCGGGAAATCGGCGGCACCTTCGCATTGCAGCGTCGTACCGTCGGCCCCGCCGACGACGATCGCGATCCGGCCGTCGCGGCGCAGGTTCGCGACCTTGCGGGAGTCCGGCTTGGCGTCGAACACGAACTCGCCGCGGTCGGTGATCGCGAGCGTGAGATAGGCGGCTTGGGGAGCGCCGCCGGGGCCGATCGTCGACACGGTTCCCGCCCGCTGTCCGCGCACGTACTCGATCATCTCGCTGTGGTCCATCGCGCCAGGCTAGGCCGTGTCCTGCATGGCCAGCCAGGTCTCGTGCTGTTCCTCGGTCTTGGCCCACAGGGCCGCCAGTTCGTCGGCGCCGATGTCCTCCAGCGGGACCCGGAATTCCCGCAGTGTCGCGGCGAATTCGTCGAGAGAGGACAGCGTGTGGCGGTCTCCGCCGCCGCGTTTGACCGTGCGCGCGCGAAGGGCCAGTTCGCGGCCGTCACGATGATGTTGTGCCACGAGCACCTTGGCGAACACCGAGTCCGGCGATCTGGTCCCGGCCCGTTCGGCGAACTCGGCCAGCTCGCGGGGTGCGGTGCGGAAGTCGCAGGAGTCGATCGTGCCGCCGGGATCGTGGTGCATCCGCCAGGTGCCGCTGTCGAGACGTTCCATCCGGAACGCCAGTTCTCCTTGCCGGTGTGCTCCTTCCCGCAGGGGGAGCGGCTCGAGGAACGCGTCCCCGATCCCGGTGTCGGCGAGCCAGGACTCGCCGTCGACGTCGACCAGCAGGGCGATGTGGTTGCCCCATTGACCTTCGCCGCGCGTCGAGCGGAGGACGGCGGCCTCCACGACGGTCACCGCGAATCCGGCCGCCCTCAGCAAGAGCGCGAGCGCTCCGTTCATTTCGTAGCAGAGGCCGCCGCGGCCGCGGCGCGCGAATTTGTCGGTCAGCGCGTCCGAGGTGAGCAGGATGGGCCTGCCGAGCTGGACGTCGAGGTTCTCGTAGGGGACTCGCAGCCGCCACGCGCGGTGCAGGTTCCGCAAGGTGGCCAGATCGGGCCGGACGGGCTCGCGGTACTCCAGCCGGTCGAGGAACGCGTCGAGGGTCATGAGGCTCTCCTTTCAGTGACTCCAAAGTTAGAGTAACTATACTTTTATAGTTCATCCAGTATGCTGGGGTCATGACCGAACCGGCCGGCTTGCGCGAGCGGAAGAAACAGCGCACTCGGAAGACGTTGATCGAAACCGCGTACCGGCTCTTCGAGAGGCAGGGGTACGACGGGACGACCACGGCCGAGATCGCCGCGGCCGCCGAGGTGTCCGCCGCGACGTTCTTCAATCACTTCGCCACGAAGGAGGACCTGGTCCTCACCGAAGACGGCTCGCGCATCCTGGGCACGGGGCTGGACGTCCTCATGGCGCGTGAGGCGGGCGAGACGCCGGCCGGGCTTCTGCGGCGGGCGATGCTCCGGATGCTGGCCGAGGCGGGAGCCGGGCTTCGTGATCCGGCGGGCGAGCCGGAGCGGATCCGCCTGGAGCTGATCACGTCGGTGCCGTCGTTGCGCGCGACGATGCTGCAGCGGGCGTTCGACGCTCAGCAGCGGCTTGCGGCCGCGCTGTGCGGAGCCTGCGAGGGCGAGCTCGACGAGATCGACGCCGCGGCGATGGTCGGCGCCGTCACCGGCGCGCTCTTCGCCGCCGGGCTGACGGCACTTCGTGTCGGGACGCCGCTCGATGAGGCGATGCGGCGCGCGATCGATCTCGCGACAGCGTGACGTGCCGCCGTGATCACGAACGGAACCAGGCGATCCCGCGATAAGTGGAGCTGTCCGCGGCGAAGCCGTAGCCGATGATGACGGTCCCGCTCGCGTTGATGTGCTGGGCCACGATCGCCGTGAGCCCGCGAGGCGACGGGAGCGGGAGCGGCGTCGCGTCCGTGTCCCAGCGGACCGGCCGCACCGTGCCCTGCCCGGCGGATTCGCCGACGACCGTCCCGGCGTCGTCGATGTCGAAACACGTGCTGGCGTCGTCCGACGGCAAGGGCCGGAGCACGGTGGGGCGGCCGTCGGGATCCCAGCGCGCGCAGGTGCCGCGCCGGTCCGGGGTCACGCCCCAGCCGATCGCGACACCGCGTCCGGTGATCCGGACGAGCTGTCCCGCGGAGAACTCCGGTCCACCGGTCAGCAGGACGGTGCCGCCGTCACGGTTCCACACCACCCCGTCGCCGAGGATGGCGCCGGAGTCGGTGATCCCGCACGCCGTCGCTCGGCGCGGCGGGGGCAGTTTGCTGATCTTCCCCGAGGACGTCCAGCGCACCGCGGTGCGGGCGCCCGTGCCGTTCTTGGCCGAGCCGACGACCTCGTCCAGTCCGTTCAGGTCGTGCCCTTGCGTCTCGCCGTCGCCGGGAAGGGCGCCGAGTTCGACGGCGTCGCCGCCGGGTCCCCAGCGCAGCGCCCGCCAGCGGAAGCCCGGCCACATCACGTTGCCCAGCACCGATCCGCGGGCGTTCACCCGGCAGGCCGTGCCGGAGACCGCGCCGTCGGGGAGGTCGAGCGCGCGCACCCGGCCGTCGGCCCGCCAGCACACTGGCCGGAGGTGCTCGCCGACGTAGAGCGAGCCCACGACGAGCCCGGCGGCGTTGACGCCGACCGCGCGGCCCCCGGAACAGCCATCGAGGACCGGAAAGGGGGTGGGGGCACCGTCGCCGTCCCACCACACCGGACGCGACCCCGACTCGCCCACGATCGTCCCCGCGTCGTTCACGCAGTACGCGCCGGTGCCCTCGCCCTCGGAGAGCGGCCGCAGGTCGACCGCCGTGAAGCCGGGTCCCTCGGGCATCGGATCGGGCACGAGTGGGCAGCCTAGTGCGAGAGCGCACGCGATGGGGAAACTTGCACTGACCGGGTGACAGGGGCGCTCCACAATGGACCCGTCTACGGGGTCAGCACGATCCTGCCGAACACCTCGCCGTCGTCCATCTTCCGGTGCGCCAGAACGGCTTTCTCCAGTGGCAGCAGCTCGTGCACCACGGAACGCAGTTCACCGCGCGCCGCCGCGGCGAACTGGTCCGCGCTCGCCGCCCGCCGATCCGGCTCGGGGATCGAGTCCGCGCTGAACGCGGCGAACGACAGGGACTTCCGGAACGACGCCATCAGCTTCGCGCCGAAGTCCGACGGCGGCATTCCCGCGACCACGCCGACGACGACCAGGCGGCCGTTCGGGTTCAGCCTGTCGAAGAAGGACGGCATGTCCACACCGGACACGATGTCGATGACGACGTCGTACCCCGCCGGGCCCTCGCCCGCGCCGGAACGGTCGAGGACGTGGGTCGCGCCCAGCTCGCGCAGGCGGTCGCCGCGTTCGGGCGAGGACGTCGTGACCGCCACGGCGCTCGCGCCACCGCTCGCCGCGAGCTGCACCGTCATGATCCCGATGCTGCCCGCGGCCCCGCGCACCAGCACCGATTCACCCGCCGCGAAATGGGCGTTGGCGAGCGCGAAACGGGCCACCATACCGGAAGTTCCGAGCGCCACCGCGTCGGCGGCGGGCAGGTTCTCGGGGAGGGGCACGATCTTCTCGGCCGGGACGGTGACCTGCTCGACGTAGCCGCCGCCCTCGCCGGTGAACGCCCAGACGCGCCGCCCGACCCAGGCCGGGTCGACGCCGCCGCCGACCGACGTGACGGTGCCCGCCACCTCGTTGCCGGGGATGAACCCTTCCTGGAAGCCGAAACCGGCGAGCGCGCCGCTCCGGATCACGGTGTCGACGCCGCCGACACCGATCGCTTCCACGCCGATCAGCACTTCTCCCTCGGCGGGGACGGGGGAGGGGAGGTCGATCACGGCAAGGCTCTCGGGGGCGCCGAACGTCCGGATCTCGACTGCTCGCATTGTTGTCTCCTGGTCGTCGATCACTACTTCGGCGGACGTTAACGGACGCCCCCGTCCGTTTTGGCTAAAGTGAGAGTGGTGACCGATCGTTTGCCTCGGATCCCGCGCTCCGACGCCCTGGACAACCGTGAACGCATCCTCGAAGCGGCTCGCGCGCTGTTCGCCACCGAAGGCCTGAACGTGCCGTTGCGGGAGGTCGCGCGCCGAGCCGAAGTCGGTCCCGCCACGCTGTATCGCCATTTCCCGACCAAGGAGATCCTGGCGACGGAGGCCTTCGCCGAGCAGATGCGCACCTGCCACGTCGTCGTCGACGACGGTCTCGCCGACCCGGATCCGTGGCGCGGTTTCTGTTCCGTGATCGAGAAGATCTGCGAGCTGCATTCGCGCGACCGCGGTTTCACGGCCGCTTTCGTCTCGGCCTTTCCCCGGGCGGTGGACTTCACCGCGGACCGCGACTACGCGCTCAAGGCGATCGCCGAACTGGCCGGCCGGGCCAAGGACGCGGGCAAACTGCGGCCCGACTTCGTTCTCGACGACCTGATCCTCATGCTCATGGCCAACAACGGGATCCAGGCCGCTTCGGCGGCCGCGCAGGTCGCGGCGTCCCGGCGGTTCGCCGCACTCGTGATCCAGGCCTTCCGGGCCGTGCCGGAGCCGTCGCCGCTGCCGCCGGTGGCGCGGCTCGCCCTCGTGCTGCCGGACTTGACCCGCTGAGTCATTTCCGGCGGGCTTCGAGGCCATCCAGGATGAGGTCGAGGCCGTAGTCGAATTCGCTGGTGTGGTCGTAGCCCGGACGCTGGGCGTGGCCGGTGATCACCTCGGCCAGATAAGGGAATTCGCCCGGCGGCAGATGCGCCAGGATGTCGTCCGCCACCTCCGCGACCTCCTCGCTCGCCGGGAGATTCGCCTCCTGCAGCACGAAACCGCCGATGTAGCTGTCGATGAGCGAGCGGCGGGAGTCCACGAGACCGAGTGCCCAGCTGTGCCGCGACAACACCGCGCGTGCGGAGGACGCGCGTACGCGGATCGCCTCTCGCCAGTCGCCGGTTTCGGCGCCGGGCAGTGCGATCGCGGCGAACACGGCGTCGACGACGCCGTCGAGGATCGCGTCCTTGTTCGGCACGTGGTGGTACAGGTGTAAGACAGCCTTACACCCGTAAGGCCATCGAGAGGAGAACACGATGCCGATGCCGAGATGGTGGGGACACGTCAACAAACGGGTCTTCAACCCCCGCGCGATCGCCGCCGGGAAATACCCGGTGCTGATCCACGTCGGGCGTACCTCGGGAAAGACCCACCACACGCCGCTCGACGCGCATCCCGTCGACGGCGGCTACCTGTTCGTCCCGGTGTACGGCCCGGACGCGGACTGGGTGCGCAACATCATGGCGGCACGGGAGGCGCGGCTTCGGATCGACGGGCGGGAGGTGGACCTCACCGCACCCCGGCTCGTCGGGGCGGACGAATTCCCCGACGGCGTGACCCGTCCGCCGAAACTCCTCCGCGTCACCACGTTCCTCCGGATGGACCTGAAACCCTGAGGAGACCCTGTGCTCCGTTAGTACCAGGGAGGGAGGTGACATCGTCCTCCAAGCCGATGCCTGGTATGCCCGAGGCTTCGTAGTTTTGCCGATATGAAACGAACTTCAGTGGTCATCGCCGTGCTTTGCGCGGCAACGCTCGTTTCCCCGGCCGTCGCGTCCGCGGCGCCATCACTGCACCGGACACTGCAACGCGACGCTGACACGCTCGTGGCGAACGGTTCCCCCGGCGTGCTCCTGGAGGTGAGCACGGACAAGGGAAGCGTCAAGGTGCGCAGCGGCCACGGCGATCTGCGGACCAGGACCCCGATGCCGTGGAACGGCCACTTCCGGATCGCCAGTTTCAGCAAGACCTTCCTGTCCGCGACGATGCTCCAGCTCGTCGGTGAGGGATGGCTTTCCCTGGAGGACACCGTGGACCGGTGGCTGCCCGGGATGGTGAGCGGCAACGGCAACGACGGCAAGGCCATCACCGTCCGGCAGTTGCTGCAGCACACCAGCGGCCTGCACGACTACATGGCGGAACTCGATCTCTTCACCGAGAAAGGTTTTCTGCGTCACCGGTTCGACGAGCTCAGCGCGTCCGAGGCGGTGAAACTGGCCGTCGGCAAGCCGCCGGAGTTCGCGCCGGGGACGAGCTGGGGCTACTCCAACACCAACTACGTGCTCGCCGGGCTGGTGACCGAGAAGGTGACCGGCCAGGACTGGCGGCAGGCGATCATCGACCGGATCGTCCGCCCGCTGGACCTGCGCGAGACCACCCTGCCCCGTACGTCGCCGTTCATCCCGGCGCCGTACGCGCGGGGCTACGACCGGTTCGTCGTCGAGGGGTCGAACCCGCCGCTGCTCGGGCGGCGGGTGGATGTGACGCTGATGAATCCGTCGATGGGCGGGGGAGCGGACGGCTCGATCAACAGCACCACCGAGGACGGCAACAAGTTCCTGCGGGCGTTGCTGGGCGGCAAGGTGCTCAAACCCGCGTTGCTGGCGGAAATGAAGAAGACCGTGCCCGCGGCGGGGCTCGGCGAGTACGGGCTCGGTCTCCGGAAAACGACCAGTTCTTGCGGCGCTTACTGGGGCCACGGCGGCGCGCTGCCCGGATACCTGACGGGCAACGGCGTGACCGAGGACGGCAAGCGCAGCGTGATGGTCTCGCCGAACACCCTCACGCCGTACATTCCCGGTGCCCCGCTGCCGGAGGTGCATCCGATCGAGCCGGTGATCGACCACGCCCTCTGCGGCCGCTGACCCACCTCGTGAGTGGCAAGGACGGTTCTAACCGTCCTTGCCACTCACGAGCCCCAAGATCTCGCGGCCTCCACCAGCGCCGTGACACATTCGGCGACGGCGGGTCGCGTTTCCCCTTGCGGCTGCACGGCGTAGAGCTGCCGGTGCAGGGCCGGTTCGAGCGGGGCGCACACCACGCTCGGCGGCGCGATCGTGGTGGCCATGCTCGGCACCAGCGTGACCGCGCCCAGCCCGGCGACGACGGCGAACTGCGTGCCGAAACCGCTGACCGTATGCCGCACGATCGGCTCGATCCCGCGTTCGCGCAGGGTCTGACGGATCCAGGCGTTCGCCAGGGTCGGCCGTGCCCACGCGACCCAGATCTCCTCCGCGAGCTCCTCGGCGCGCACCGAATCCGCTCCGGCCAGCGGATGCCCGGCCGGGAGCACGATCATCGCCGAGTCGTCGCGCAGTTCGGTCCAGCGGGTGGCGGGCGGCCGGGTGAGCGGCAGGTTCTCCCAGCTTTCGACGACCACGATGTCGAAGACGCCGTCGTCCAGCGCGGGAAGGGCCACTTCGGGTTCGACCTCGTGCAGCCGCGCCTCGATACCGGGGTGGCGGACGGCGAGCCCGGTCAGGGCAGGCGTGATGAACGTGTGCACGCCCGAGGGAATCGCGCCGATCTCGACGACGCCGGTCGTCTCCCCGGTCAGGGAGTCCAGATCGGCGCGGGCGGCGCGGAGTTCGGCGAGCACGCGGTCCGAGCGCTGCGCCAGCAGCAGCCCCGCCGGAGTGAGCCGCACGCCGCGCCCGTGCCGGACGAGCAGCCCGGTGCCCGCCTCCCGTTCCAGTTTGGTCAGCTGCTGGGAGATCGCCGACGGCGTCACGTGCAGCAGCTCGGCCGCCGCGGCGAGCGATCCCCGCCGCCACACCGCGTGCAGCATCCGCAGCCGTTCCACATTGGACAGATCGCCACTCATTAGCCGAGCTTAACCCTCGGGGTAAGAGGATCTCGCTGGTCCTCGCGGTCGTCGTGCGATCGAATCGAAGACATGCGGCACAACCGATTCCTCGTCGATCCGCGGGTACAAGGAGTGCTCGGAGCCCTCGCGATCGCCCTCTCCGCCCCGCTCGTCGCGCTGTCCGGCGTCAGCTCGACGACGGCGACGTTCTTCCGCTGCCTGTTCGCGTTGCCGATCCTGGTGATCCTCGCGCGCTCCCGTGAGCGAGGACGGCGTCCGGCTCCGGCCGCGCGGCGAAGGCACGTACTGGCCGGTGTCCTGCTCGGGATCGACATGGTGCTCTGGAGCGAGGCCATCCTCTCCGTCGGCGCCGGCGTCGCCACGGCGCTGGTGAACGTCCAGGTGGTCCTCGTCCCGCTGGCCGGATTGCTGTGGTTCGGCGAACGACCGCCGCGGGCGTTCTGGCTGTCCATCCCGGTGATGCTGGCGGGGACGGCGCTGGCCGGGGGACTGGCGGACGGCGGCACCGCGGGCAGCGATCCCTGGTACGGCACCGTCATGGCGGTGCTGGCGGGCGTGGCCTACGCGGGGTACCTGATCCTGTTGCGCCGCGCCGGAACCGACGGCGGCGGCCGCACGACGATGCTCGCCACCGCGACCGCGGCATCGGCGAGCGTGGGCGGCCTTTCGGGCCTGTTCGCCGGGAACCTCGACGTCACACCGCCCGTTTCGGCGTTGCTGTGGCTGTTCGTGCTGGCCGTGACCGGGCAGGTGCTCGGCTGGCTCCTGATCGGGCGCGCGCTGTCCGCCCTGCCCGCGAGCGGTGGGTCCGCGGTGCTGATGCTGCAACCCGCCGCCGCGATCCTGTTCGGGGCCGCGCTGCTCGGCCAGTGGCCGACACCGTTGCAGCTGGCGGGTTGCGCGCTGGTCGTCGCCGCGGTGGGGGCCGTGTCGTTCCTCGGCGGCCGGTCGTCAGGGAACGACCAGCACCGGCCAGTGCCCGGTCCTGATGAGCTTCGTCGCGACCGACCCCGCGAACCGGTGACCGGCCTGCTGTGAGGCGCCGACCACCACGGTGTCCACCAGGCTGCGGTCAGCGGTGTCGCGGAGCGCGGTGTACGGATCGCCGAAGGTCTTCAGGAAACTGACCGGCACTTCCAGTTCTTCGGCCGCCGCGCGGATCTGCTCGCGGATCTCCTCGTAGAGCTGCACTGCCGTGTCGTGTTCCATCGTCGCCGCGATCGCGGGACCGACCGCCGGACGGCAGACGAAGGCGACGATCAGCCTGCCGCCCTCGCGCCGGGCCATGCCGAAGGCGAAGGCGGCCGCCCGCATCGCCGTGTCGGAGCCGTCGACCCCGGCCAGGATGGCCCGCCCCGTGTGGTGCCGGGGCGGGCCGAAACGCTCCACAGTGGACTCGAAGGCCCCGTTCATCGCGCGACCGGGACTTCCGACTCCGTCTCCACATCGAGCGTGGTGCGCAGGGTGAGCGGCTTGAGCAGCAAGGCCGCGATCACGCCCACGACGCCCACCGCCGCGGAGATCAGGAAGATGTGCGCGGTCGCGTCGCCGTACACGGTGTGCACGATCGTCTGGACCTCCGGCGGCAGCGCCTTGAGGTTCAGCGCGCTGACGCTGCCCGTCGATGCCTGGCCCGCCGGCACGTGCAGCGCGGTGGACAGATCGGCGGTGACCCGGTTCGCGAGTACCGCGCCGAGCACCGAGACACCGATGGTGCCGCCGAGCGACCGGAAGAACGTGACCGACGCGCTGGCCGCGCCCAGATCCCGCAGCGGCACGGTGTTCTGCACGGCGAGGACGAGGTTCTGCATCGTCATGCCGACCCCGATACCGACCACCGCCATCGCGACGCCGACCAGCCACAGCGGCGAGGCGTGGTCGACGGTGCCCAGCCCGAGGAACCCGATCACCAGGGTGATCGTGCCCGCCACGATGTACGGCTTCATCCGTCCGGTGCGGCTGATCAGGCGTCCGGAGACGGTGGACGAGACGAGTACGCCGCCCATCAGCGGGATGGTCAGCAGACCGGCTTCGGTGGGGGAGTAGCCGCGGCCGACCTGGAAGTACTGGCCGAGGAAGACCGCGCCGCCGAACATCGCCATCCCGACCGCGAGGCTCGCGACGATCGCCAGCGCCGGAGTGCGCTGGGCGATGATGTGCAGCGGGACGACGGGTTCGCGGACCTTCCGTTCCACCAGCACGGCGACGACGAGGAGCACGACGCCGCCCGCCACCATGACGGCCGTCTGCCAGGACAGCCAGCCGAAGGCGTTGCCCACGAACGAGACCCAGATCAGCAGCACACTCACGCCCGCGGCGATGAGCCCGGCGCCGAGGTAGTCGACCTGGACGTTCTCCCGGCGCACGGTCTCCAGCTTCAGGGTCCGCTGCAGCACGATGAACGCCGCCACCGCGATCGGCACGCCGACGAAGAAGCACCAGCGCCAGCCGAGCCAAGGCACGTCCACGATCAGGCCGCCGAGCAGCGGTCCGCCCACCGTGGCGACCGCCATGACCGCGCCGAGGTAGCCGTTGTACCGGCCGCGTTCACGCGGCGGGATGATCGCCGCGATCACGACCTGCACCAAGGCCTGCAGACCGCCGACGCCGATGCCCTGGAACGCGCGGGCGGCGATCAGCTGCCCGGTGTTCTGGCTGAATCCGCTGATCATCGACCCGATCACGAAGATGACGATCGCGATCTGGACCAGCGTCTTCTTGTTGAACAGGTCGGCGAGCTTCCCCCAGATCGGCGTCGTGGCGGTCGCCGCCAGCAGGGTGGCCGTGACCACCCACGTGTACTGCGTCTGCGAGCCGTTCAGCGAGCCGATGATCAGCGGCAGGGCGGTCGACACGACCGTCGAGCTGATCATCGCCACGAGCAGCGCGAGCAGCAGACCGGACAGCGATTCGAGCACCTGACGGTGTCCCATCGCTCCTGACGGTGCCTCGGTCTTCATGGCGTCCTTTCGAGCGGCGGTTATTGCTCATTGTGCAAACTTGCACAGTGGGCACTTTATTCCCGTCGCTACGCTGTCCTGGTGGACACCCTCGACACGCTCCGCACCCGCAAGAAGGCGGCGACGCGGCAGGCACTGCACGAGGCCGCGCTCCGGCTGGCGATGGAGCACGGTCTCGACGGCGTGACCGTCGAGGACATCGCCGACGCGGCGGGCGTGTCCCGGCGGACCTTCTCGAACTACTTCGCGAACAAAGAGGACGCGATCCTGCACGCCGACCGCGAGCGCACCGGCCTGCTCGTGTCCTTGGTCGAGGGCAGGCCGCCCGGCGAAAAGCCCTGGCAGGCGCTGCGTGCGGCCTGCCGGGAGCTGTACCGGGCGCATCCCGTCCCCGACCGCGAATGGGTGGCGCAGCTGCGGCTGCTGCGGCGGCATCCGTCGCTGCTCGCGCGGCAGGCGGGCGATCAGTTCGCCCTCGAACGCGACCTGATCGCGGTCCTGCTCGCCAGGGGGCACGGCCTCGACCAGGAGCTGGCCAGGCTCACCGCGGCGACCTTCCTCGCCACGCTGCGGACGGGGAACGTGCTGTGGCTGGAAGGCCCGGAGGAGCAGCCGCTCCCAGAGGTCGTCGACCGGTTGCTTGGCCGCGTTCAGCTGCGGTGACCGAGGGCGTACGCGGTCGTCACCACCGTGGTGGCCGCGCGGACGAACGCGGCGACGGCCGGTGAGCGGGAGTCCTGTGGCCACATCACGGCGAGCGTCGTGGGCTCCAGATCGTCGACGGGCAGGTACGTGATGCCCGCCCGGCGGTAGCGATCCGCCACCGAGACCGGCAAGAAGCAGACGATGGCGCCGAGTTCGACCAGTTTGAAGATCTGCGTCAGATCCGAGACGGGGCCGTGCGGTGCCGCGGTGGCGGGCGGCTCGGCCGAGGGGCCCTGTACGGCGGGTGCGCCGTCGGGGAGGAGGCGGCCTTCGAGATCCGCCAAGGTCAGCCGCGACCGGGCCGCCAGCGGATCGTTCGCCGCCAGCGCCACCAGCCGGGGTTCGGTCAGCAGTGGCTCGAAATCCAGGCGGCGCGCGTCGAACGGGGACGGCACGAGTGCCACGTCCGCCCGCCCGTCCCGCAGTTGCGACGGCTGTTCGCCCCGGCCGCCGAGGACCAGTTCGATCGGCAGGGCGCCTTCCTCGGTCTCGTACGCCTCGATGATCTTAGGCAGCAATCCAGCGTCGTGGTCGGCCTTCAACGCCAGGCGCAGCCGGGGATCGGGGCGGCCCGCCTGCCGTGCCCGCCGTTCCGCCGCGGTGACCGCTTCGAGCGCGGTCCTCGCGTCCCGCAGGAAGACCTCGCCCGCGCTCGTCAGCGTGACCTGGCGGGTGGTGCGTTCGAGCAACCGGACGTCCAGCCGTCGTTCGAGGTCCCGGATCGCCCTGGACAGCGGCGGCTGCGCCATCGAAAGCCGCTCGGCGGCCCGGCCGAAATGCAGCTCCTCCGCGACCGCGACGAAGTACTTGAGCTGCCGCGTCTCCAGGTCACTCATATCCCCAGGGTATCAATGGCGACCGAGGCGGTCCTTCAGCTCGACGGCCGTCGTGGCTTGACTGGGTGACGTCGAAATCCCCTATCACCACGGAGTCTTCATGATCGTCGTCACCGCGCCGACCGGACAGATCGGCAGCCGGGTGCTCGGCAGCCTTCTCGAAAGTGGCGAACCGATCCGCGTGATCGCCCGCGATCCCGCCCGCCTGCCCGACCACGTCCGCGAGCGCGTCGAGGTCGTCAAGGGCTCGCACGGCGACGCCGCTGTCGTCGACCAAGCCTTCGCCGGCGCCGACACCGTTTTCTGGCTGGTCGCCGCGGATCGCCGCGCCGAAAGCCTGGAAGCCGCCTTCTTGGACTTCACCCGGCCGGCTTGCGCGGCCATCGAGAAGCACGGCGTGTCGCGGGTTGTCGGCATCTCGGCGCTCGGCAGGGGCGTCGCGGAGAACACCGGATACCTGTCGGCCTCGCACGCCATGGACGACCTGATCGCGGGCACGGGTGTGGCCTACCGCGCGCTGACGATGCCCACGTTCATGGACAACATCCTGTGGCAGGCCGGATCGATCCGCGAGGACGGCGTCTTCTTCGGCCCGCTTCCGGGTGATCTCAAGGCGCCGACCTGCGCCACCCGCGACATCGCGGCCGTGGCGGCCGGGTGGTTGCTCGACCGGTCGTGGCAGGGTGTCGCCGACGTTCCGGTGCTGGGCCCGGAAGACCTGTCCCAGAACGATCTCGCGGAGATCATGGCCGACGTCCTCGGACGGCCGGTCCGCTATCAGCGGGTCCCCATGGACGCCTTCCGCGCGACGCAGCGGGAACACGGCTGGTCCGAGGCGATGGCTCAAGGAATGGTCGACATGATGGCCGCGAAGGAGGCGGGTATCGACAACGCCGAACCGCGGACCCCGGCGGCCACCACGCCGACCACCTTCCGTCAGTGGTGCGAGGAGGTGCTCAAGCCTCGTGAGTGCTGAGGACGGTTCTAACCGTCCTTGCCACTCACGAGCAGTTTCGCGGCCACCGTCGCCCCGTCGGTCCGGATCGTGTCCGCCACGGCCTTCGCCCGCGCGCCGGTTTCGGGGGAGAGGGCCGTGGTGAGCGCGGCGGTCAGGGATTCGACGGTCGGCAGCGGATCCTGGTGTGCCACACCGATTCCCAGCTCCGCCACCCGCCCTGCCCAGAACGGCTGGTCCGCGATCCGGGGGACGACCACCTGGGGCGCGCCCGCCCGGGAGGCCGTCGTCGTGGTGCCCGCGCCACCGTGGTGCACGACGGCGGCCACCCGGCGGAAGAGCGCCTGCTGATTGACCTCGCCGACGACGAAACAGTCGCCGGCGTCGTCGATCGACGCCAGACCAGCCCAGCCGCGGGCGAGCAGGATCCGCCGACCCAGCCCGCGGGCGGACTCGATGGCCACCCGGGCGATGTCCTTCGGCGCGTACGCGGCCATGCTGCCGAAGCCCACGTACACCGGCGGCTCACCGGCCTCGAGGAATTCCTCCAGGTCGTCCGGGAGGGGGCGGTCGTCGGGCCGGATCCACGCTCCCGTCGGGACGAGGTCGAGATCCGTCATCCCCTCCGACGGGCACAGAACCGGGTCCGCCGCCAGCCACGGCGAGCCCGTGAAGACGTGATCGCGGACGTTGTCCACCGGCGGCAGCCCGATCGCCGCCCGGTGACTGTTGAGCGCCCCGCCGTACAGGGCGTCGACGCGTTCGGCGTCCTGCCGCCACAACACCCGGTTGTCGGTCTCGCCCTCCGGCGACGGCGTGCCCGGCCGCACTCCCGGGGCGAAATGCCGCGACGGCAACCCGAAGGTGTGGAAACACGCGTACACGTAAGGAATCCCGAGTTTCTCGGCGACGTCCCGCGCGCCGGCGGGCAGCAGGCCGGTCGCGAGGATCGCGTCGCATCCTTTTTCCGCCGCGGCGGAAAGCGTTTCGAACCGGGCGGCCACCAGCGCCGGGGCGAGTTTCAGCGCGTCTTCCCCCGTCGGCGGTTTCGGTCCGGCGACCACCGAGTGCACCGTCGGGCCGAGCGGCACCAAGGGCACCCCCGCCTGCTCCAGCAATTTCACGAATTCCTCGTCCGGCGGCGCACACACCACCGCCTCCGCACCGAGTTCCCGTAATTCGATCGCGAGCGCCACCAACGGTTCGACATCCCCGCGTGACCCCCATGTCGTCAGCAAAACACGCACTTCGCGACTCCCGTTTCCGCAGCTTCCGGCTTCGGCGGGCAATTCTGGGGGATGACCGGGGCCTTGCCGCAAGCCCCCATGTCCGCTATAAGTTGAAGGGGGCGGGAAATCCGTCCACTCTGGACGGTTCTTCAGATCGAGCCGGTGCGCAGCGCGAAGGCGACGGCGTGCGTGCGGTTGTGCAGGCCGTACCGCGACATCACCCGGTGGAGGACGTTCTTCACCGTGCTCTCCGAATAGGCGAGTTTGGCCGCGATCTCTTCCGTGCCATGGCCGTCGGCCAGCAGGCGGAGCACCTCCCGTTCCCGGTCGGACAGCCCGGACAACGCGAGACCGTTGGGGACCAGCAGATCCTCCTGGATCCGTTCGAGCTGGGAGAGCAGGCTGCCCTGCAGACGCGGCGGCAGCGCGCCCGCGCCCTGGCTCACCGCGAGGATCGTCCGCACGAGATGCTCGCCGTCGAGGTCGCGTCGCGGCAGCAGTGCGGCCATGCCGCATTCGATGGCCGTCATCAGGACCTGGACCGGGAAATGATCCGTGACGATCACGCATCTCGGTGGCGCCGGGAGTGCCGACGAGGCGCGAACCTGGCGCAGGAAAGCGAAAACCCCGTCGCCGATCGAATCCCCGACGGTGACGACGACCTCGGCGGACCCGAGATCGGTGTCCGACAGTACGTCCAGCCGCTCGTCGGCGCCGAGGATGCTCGTCGTGCCCAGCCCGGCCAGCAGATCCGGGGCGTGCACGGCGACTCTGACGCGCTCGGTCCTCCTGCTGATCTTCTCCCCGTGAATCATGATCGAAGTCCCCCCGAAGCGCCCGGATAACAATGTTAGTAGCTCTTGCGGTACTTAGAAGCTATAACGTTACAACGTTGCATGTCAACCGCGGCAACGTCACAGGGCAAGACGCCCGACAGGCGGGAAAGGTTCAGTGCGACCGCGATCGGCCGGTCACCGGGCCGTGAGGTCGTCCAGTTCGTCCGAGATCAACAGATCGGGGTCGAATTTCATTCCGGTGAAATGGCCGGCGAGTTCGAGTGAGAGCACGCCGTGCAGGCGGGTCCAGAAAGCGAGCGCGCGGTGCAGGGTCGCGGACGGGGCCGGATCGTCACCGGCCCAGTCGCGGTGGCCGTCCAGATGCTTGTCGAACGGGGTTTCCGGGCTGTTGACGGGGATCGCGCGGCACGCTTCGAGCAGCACGGCCATCACCTCGCTCGAAATGGCGGTGGTGTCCTCGGGCGCGTGGTAGCCGGGGACGGGCGTGCCGTAGATGAGGAAATAGCGCTGCGGGTCGCTCCGGGCCCAGTCCCGGATGGTGACGGCGAGCCCGGCCAGGTCGGCGCCGCCGTCGAACGCCGCCCGGACGGTGTCGGCGAGGCTCCGGTACGCGTCGCGGATGAGCGCGGTGATCAGGTCGTCGCGGCTGGCGAAGTACCGGTACAGGGCGGGGCCGCTCATGCCCACCTGTTTGGCGATCGCGTTGAGCGACAACGCGGGCACCCCGGCGGTGGCGATCTGCTCCCACGCGTGCTGCTTGATCTCCGCGCGCACCTGGTCGCGATAGCGCTCCCGCGGGCTCTGCCCGTCCGCGTTGGTCATCGGCCCTCCCGCTCCGTCGGCCCGAAGCTTAGTTGGCGCTCGCGCCCCCGATCACTCGGGCAAGAGCGCCAATTCGGCCAAGGCCTGTTCCCGCCACGCGCCGAACGACGGCCCGGGGGAGAGTTCGACGGCCAGGGTCAGGCATTCCCTGGCCTCTTCGAAGGCGCCCGCCTCGCGCCAGGCCCGTCCCTCGCGGATCGCGCTGATCACTTCCAGCCCGCCGAAACCGCCTTCCCAAGCGAGCCACCGGCTGGTGCGGTACTGGCTCGCCGCTTCCCGCCATTCGGCGAGATCGCCGAGCACGTCGCCGATGGCGCGCAGGGTCAGGGTCTTCAGCAACCGATGGAAATCGGGATACGTGTCGCCCGCCAGGCGTTCGGCGTCGGAGAGCACGGCCCGGTGCACGGCGAGCGCCTCGGTATGCCGTCCGGCGTTGAGCAGCGCGCGCCCGTACATGTTCCGCGCCGTGGTCTGCCCGTCCCAGAACGGCAGTTCGTGCGCCAGTTCGTACCCGCGCTTCGCGAACTCGAACGCTTCCTCGCCCTGCCCGGTCAACCGCAGCACCTGGCCGAGATAGATGGACGCCCAGGTCTGCTCGACCTGGTCGCCGATCCGGACGGCGATGTCCAGCGCGCGGCGGTGCTCCGCCACGGCACCCTTGTCGTCACCGAGACAGATGCTGGCGGCCCAGCCGACGAAGTTGAGCAGTTTCGCCTCGGCCCCGGCGTCGCCGAGCTCGCTCGCCGCGGCGGCGCCGAGTGAGAAGATCTCCCGCCACGGCTGCTGCGCACTCCGCCCGTCGGAGTACCAGTGCAGTGCGATGGCGAGGTCGCGGACCTCCTGGTGCCGTCCCTTCCGCGCCCCCAGACGGTGTGCGGCGACCCAGTTCCCGCCTTCGACGTCCAGCCAGCGGGCGGCCTCGTCCCGTGAGCCGAACCGGCCGGTCTCGGGTGCCTTGGGATAGAACAACCTGGCCGCTTCGGCCGCCTTGCCGAGCAGGTGGGCGAGCACGACGTCCCGCGCGGCGGGCTCCTCTTCCGCCTCGAACCGTTCTTCGGCGAACAGGCGGATCAGGTCGTGGAACTGGTGCCGTTCCGGTTCCGCCGTGGTCTGCAGGAGGCTGGCGTCGACGAGCTCGTCGAGATGATCGCGGACGTCGGCGGGGGCCGCGCCGGAGACGACGATCGCGAGCTCCAGGCCGAAGTCGGCGCCGGGTACGGTCGCCAGCAGGCGGAACAGCCGTCGTGCCTCGGCCGAGACCGCGCGATACGACAGGTCGAAAGCCGAGCGCAGCTGCAGATCGCCCGCCGCGAGCGCGCGCAGCCGGGTGCTTTCGTCGCGCAGCCGGTCGGCCAGCTGGGCGAGCGACCATTGCGGCCGGGTGGCGAGCCGGTTGCCCGCGATCCGGACCGCCAGCGGCAGGAATCCGCACAGCTCGACGAGTTCGCGGGCCGCGGCGGGCTCCGCGCGGATCCGGTCGGCGCCGATGATCTTCGCGAGCAGGCCGGTCGCGCCGTCGTCCGACAGCGGTTCGAGCCCCAGCCAGCGGGCGCCTTCGAGCCCGGCGAGCGTGCGGCGGCAGGTGATCAGGGTGAGCGAGCCGGGCCCGGCGACCAGCAGCGGACGGATCTGCGCCTCGTCGGCGGCGTTGTCGAGCAGGAGCAGGACCTTCCGTCCTTCGAGCAGCATCCGCAGCAACGCCGACCGTTCGGCTTCGGAGGCGGGCACCTGTCCCGGGGCGACGTCCAGCGCGCGCAGCAGCCGGTCGAGCGCGGCGCGGGCGCTCAGCGGTTCCTCGTCCATCCCGCGCAGGTCCACCGCGTAGCCCCCGTCGGGGAACTCCGCGCGCCACAGGTCCGCCGCGGTCACCGCGAGCGCGGTCTTCCCGACCCCGGCCTGTCCGACGATCGCGACCACGCCACCGCCCTCGGCGACCTTCGCGGAAAGCTGGTCCAGCTCGTTCTCGCGGCCGGACAGATCCGCGGTGGGCGCGGGCAGCGCGCAGGTCGCCGCGACCTGGGCGGCCAGCGCGGGATTCCGGCGCCGCCCCTGCTTGGCGACGGTCAGGAACAACTCGCGGTCACGGCCGGTCAGACCGAGCGCGTCGGCCAGCACCTCGGCGGAGCGTTGCTGGGCGGCCCGCGCGCGGCCACGCTCCAGCTCGCGCAGGGCGCGGACACTGATACCGGAGGCCTCGGCCAGCCGCCCCTGTGTCCATCCCGCGGCCCGCCGGTGTTCGAGCAGGAGCTTGCCGAACACCGACCGCGTCTCGTTCGCCTCCACCGCGGTCCATTCAACCGGCAGGCTTGCGTTGACGGAAAGCTGCCCCCTGCTTCCGCTTGTCCCGCCTTCTCCGTGGCCGGTTACCTGGAAGGCATGTCGACGATCATGACGACGCCCGTCCGCCCGGTCGTCCGGACCGAGGAGATCCGGGTCGCCGTGCACGCCGGTGATCCGCTCGTCCTGGCGGGGCTGCGCAGCGCGCTCGGCGGCGGGCCCGGCATCATCTTGCGCGACGACCCGGCGACGGCCGACGTCCTCGTCGCGGTCGCGGGCGACGACCCGCGGCGTATCCCGGTCGGGCCGGCCCGGCTGGTGCTGGTGGCCGATCACCCCAACCAGGCCGAGCTGTGGGCCGCGGTGGAACGCGGGCTCGCCGTCGTCGTCGCGCGTTCCGAAGCGACACCTGGGCGGTTGCTGCGCGCGGTCGCCGACGCCCACGCCGGCCGGGGCGATCTGCCCGCCGATCAGCTCGGCAGCCTGCTGCGCGGGATTTCGCGGCTGCACAAGGAAGTCCTCCAGCCGCGCGAGCTCACGCTCAGCGGTCTGTCACCCCGCGAGACCGAAGTGCTCCGGTTGCTCGCGGAGGGATTCGATACCGGTGAGATCGCCCGGCGGGTGGCCTACTCCGACCGGACCGTGAAGAACATCCTGCACGGCCTGCTCAGCCGGTTCAATCTGCGCAACCGCACCCACGTCGTGGCGTACGCGCTCCGCGAAGGTCTCATCTGAGCGCGTTCAGATGACGCCCTCCCGGATCGCGTAGGCCACCGCGTGCGACCGGTTCCGCAGCCTCAGCCGGTCGGTGACCGCGTAGATGACGTTCTTCACCGTTCGTTCCGAATAGGCGAGTTCGGTCGCGATCTCCTGGGTGTCGAACCCGTCGGCCATCAGGCGGAGGACGTCGATCTCCCGCGAGGAGAGCGCGGCGCCCGCCGGACCGTCCGGCGCGAGCATCTCCCGGTGGAGCCGCTCGGCGTTCTCGGCCAGCCTGCCGAGGAGATCGCGCGGCGGGTCCACCGCGCGCGACGCGGCGGCGTGGACGCTGTCGGCCACGCGGGAGTCGGTCATCGCCGACCTCGGCAGGATGGCGACGACCTTGCACACCACCGCCGCCGTGAGGCCGCCCTCCTCGATCCGGTCGGTCACCAGCACGATCGGCTTGCCGAGTTCGGCGGCGACCGCGCGCAACGCGGTGATCGCGTCGGCCGAAAGCCGGTCGAAAGCGGCGACGACGACATCGGTTTCGGCCCGTGCCCGGCCTTCGGTCACCACCACGGAGGCGCGTGTCTCGAGAAGGTCGACCATGCCGGCCTTCGTGATGGGGTCCAGGGCGCAGACGCTCACCCGAACTGCTCGCATGTGTCCGTCTTCCGTCCACTGTGGATCTTCGATTTGTCAAGAGCCGCAAGGACAAAAAGCGTTGCCCGCATACGCGAGCGGACCTCTTGTACGGTGGGAACCGGGTAGCGGCCCGCCTCGGGTGACCCCCACACTCGACGGCGGGTCGCTTCCTTTCCGCGCGGCTCGTGGCGATTCTCGCCCGCCGTGAACGACACCGGCAACGCGTTCGGCCGTGTCCTGCTTCCCCCGCCAGCCGAGACTGGCCGAAGGGGCAAAAGTACTCCTGACCTGCATGGATGCCATTCTGGCGCCAAGTGGCGCCAACTTGTACTTGCCATGGCGCCATCGTGGTGCCATGATGGCGTCATGGATTTGACGCCCTTTGTGGACAACGTTCGCCGGGAACTCGCCGTCGCCGCCGAGGCGGGGGGAGCCGAGGCGAGCGCGCTCGCCGAACGCCTGACCGCGCCGCTCGCGTCGGCCATTCGTCTCGCGCTGCTGGACGCGTTGTCCGCCGCGTCGGACGAGATCACCCGTGACCTCGCGCCGGGTTCGGTCGAGGTCCGGCTGCGTGCCGGGGAAGCCAGCTTCGCCGTCACGCCCCCCGCGGTCGAACAGGCCGCACCGGTCGCGGCCGCCGCGCCGGAGCCGCCGCCCGTACCGGACGAGGAAGGGGCCACGGCCCGGATCAACTTCCGGCTTCCGGAACATCTGAAGACACGCGTCGAGGAAGCCGCGGCCGCGCAAGGCCGTTCGGTCAACGCGTGGCTCGTGCGAGCCGCGTCCGCGGCCTTGCAGTCGTCGGAGCGGGCCACGCCGCCGCCCTCGGTGAGCGGCGGCCATCGCGGCGTTCAGCGTTACACCGGCTGGGTCAGCTAGACCTCGTAGACCAGCACAAACACCGATCACACCACCTCTGAGGGGACAACCATGCCTTCTTTCGCCACCCCGGAACCCATTCTCGCGGACCTCGAACCGGTCGTCGGCAACGTCCGGATCGTCGCCGGAGACCGCACCGAAACGGTCGTCGAAGTCGCTCCGCTCGACGCGAACAACGACTCCGACGTCGACGCCGCGAAGCGCACCGTCGTCGAATTCTCCGGCGGCACCTTGACCGTCCGTGCGCCGAAGATGCGCCTGCTCGACTTCTCCCGGCGGACGAGGTCGATCGACGTGACCATCGAACTGCCCGCCGGCTCCCGGGTGCAGGGGAGCACCGGCCTCGGCGACCTGACCGTGACCGGGCGGATCGGCGCCTGCCGCTACAAATCCGGCACCGGGCACATCCGGCTTGACCGGGCCGGTGAGCTGAAACTGCACACCGCGTCCGGGAACATCGTCGTCGAGCACGCCGACGGCAACGCCGACATCAGCACGAGTTCCGGCCGCGTGCAGGTCGGCGCGATCGACGGCACCGCGGTGGTCAAGAACTCCAACGGGCCCACCACCGTCGGCGCCGCAGCCGATTCGATCCGCCTCCGTTCGGCCAACGGCGACATCACCGTCGACAAGGCCGAAAGCGGCGTCGAAGCCAAGACCGCCAACGGATCCGTCCGGGTACTAGACGCGGCTAGGGGCACGCTCACCCTCGAAACGTCGCTGGGGGACGTCGAGATCGGCATCCGCGAGGGCAGCGCCGCCTGGCTCGACGTGAACACCAGCTTCGGCCGCGTCGTCAACGACATGACCGCCTCCACCGCGCCCGGCGACGCGACCGACAAGGTCGAGGTCCACGCCGGTACCGCCGTCGGCGACATCCTCGTCCACCGTTCCTGAAGGGAATCCCCATGCGAAACCCGGCCGTCTCCGCCACCGCACTGCGCAAGTCCTACGGCGACAAGGTCGTCCTGGACGGCATCGACCTGCATGTCCCGTCCGGCACCGTTTTCTCCCTGCTCGGCCCCAACGGCGCGGGCAAGACCACCACGGTCAACATCCTGTCCACTTTGGTCACCCCGGACGCCGGTGCCGCGACCATCGCGGGAGCCGATCTGGCCACCGACCCGGACGGCGTCCGTGCCTCGATCGGGCTCACCGGCCAGTTCTCCGCGGTGGACAATCTGCTCACCGGCGAGGAAAACCTGTTCCTGATGGCGGATCTGCACCATCTGCCGCGCCGCGAGGGCCGGAAGCGGGCCGCCGAACTCCTGGAACGCTTCGAGCTGACTGACGCCGCGAAGAAGACGCCGTCCACATTTTCGGGTGGCATGCGCCGCAAACTCGACCTGGCGATGACCCTGATCGGCGATCCCAAGGTCATCTTCCTCGACGAACCGACCACCGGCCTCGACCCGCGCAGCCGCCGCACGATGTGGCAGATCATCCGCGACCTCGTCGACGGCGGTGTGACGATCTTCCTCACCACGCAGTACCTGGAGGAGGCGGATCAGCTCGCCGACCGGGTCGCCGTACTCGACGGCGGCCGGATCGTCGCGCTCGGCACGCCCGACGAGCTGAAGCGACGCGTGCCCGGCGGGCACATGCAACTGAAGTTCCCCGACGCGGTCTCGTTGCGTGACGCGACCCGTGTGCTCCGAGTGTCCACTTCGGACGAAGAAGCCCTGGCGCTCCGGGTGCCGACCGACGGCACCGTCGCCGCCCTGCGCGCAGTCCTGGACCGGCTCGACGACGAGGCCGTCGCCGTCGACAGTCTCACCGTGCACACGCCGGACCTCGACGACGTGTTCCTCAGCCTCACCGGTCACCGGACCGAAGCGACCAAGGAGATGGCCCGATGAGCAGCCTCGCCCTTTCGGTGCGCGACTCGACGACCATGCTGCGCCGCAACATCCGGCATATGCAACGGTATCCGTCGCTCACCATCATGCTGATCGGCCAGCCGATCGTGTTCCTGTTGCTGTTCGTCTACGTTTTCGGCGGCACGCTCGGGAACGGTCTCGGCGGCGGAGGCGGCCGGGCCGAGTACGTCGGCTATGTCACGCCTGCCATCCTGCTCGTCACCGTGTGCAGTGCGGCTCTCGGTACCGCTATCTCGGTGGCGACGGACATGACCGAAGGCATCATCGCGCGGTTCCGCACGATGGCGATCAGCAAGGCGTCGGTGCTGACCGGGCACGTCGTCGGCGCGCTCATCCAAACGGCGTTCGCGCTCGCCGTGGTCTTCGGGGTCACGCTGCTCATCGGCTTCTCCCCGACGGCGGGGGTCGGCGAATGGTTCGCCGTCGTCGGCGTGCTGTTGCTGCTGACCGTCGCGCTCACCTGGCTTTCGGTGGCGCTGGGCCTGGCGGCCAAGAGCGTGGAAACGGCCAGCAACACACCCATGATCTTCATGCTGCTGCCGTTCCTCGGCAGCGGGTTCGTGCCCACCGATTCCATGCCGGCCTGGCTGCGCTGGTTCGCCGACTACCAGCCGTTCACGCCGGTCATCGAGACCATTCGCGGCCTGTTGCTCGGGACTCCGATCGGCAGCAGCGGCTGGCTCGCGATCGGCTGGTGCGTCCTGCTCTC
>Ga0307518_10000231_pt1 | contig 42147 bp, 47 predicted proteins | sample 25_EM_MG_FD_203889 | JGI IMG/M metagenome (GOLD analysis project Ga0307518, IMG submission 203889) | Populus trichocarpa ectomycorrhiza microbial communities from riparian zone in the Pacific Northwest, United States - 25_EM | ecosystem: Host-associated > Plants > Roots > Unclassified | place... | reverse complement strand
CACGGAGGTTATGTCAGCGTAAGTATATGCGCGCGATAAAAGTGGTGCTGACATGATACGTCTGAACTGATCGCTTTGAAAACGTGTCCGACTTGGGGTTCCATGACTGCGAGGTGAAGGTTTGACGTGATAATTTGGTCAAGGACAGCAGGGTTTGACAGAGGATGTCTGCTCAAGGAACTGCAGCGAGTTCATCGTGCTTTGCAACTGTGTCGTGTATATATCGCGATACCCAGTGAGTTCTCGATAAGCTGGTAGGGATATATGCGCGTACCATATTGGGATCGTTTGGGTTGACCCCCATACTTGCAAGCGGATTGACCCCAGCAAAGGCACCGAATCTGAGATGGCTGTTGGATGGCTGTTGAGTTGTGTGAGAGGATCGTGTGGGTTTTGGCCTACTTGCATCGACGGAAGGATTGGGCCAAAGATCGTGCGATGCCCTTGTCCATATCAATGGTGTGCGACGATTGGATTTTGTGTACTGATATCAGGTCTTCATCTTATTGTACGAACAGTGACAAGGGGAGTGATTACGCCTGAATGACAGATGGAGCAGGAGACGAACCTTCAAGACTGAGTTGTCCTGAACGACATGCGAGAAATCCACGAACGGCATTAGGAGATAGCATGAGCATCAGGCGGCGAGGGACGTACCCGAGTAAATCTGCATGTCTGCCGGCCTCGAATGGCCTGCTTGAGATCACGAATGGCCTTGTCGGTGCTGATTGTGATCTGAAGCTTGAGGTCGTCTGGACCTAAGCTCAGATGGCGTGGCAGGTGGAACGAGTAGCAGGTAGCGCAAGTTTATCATCAGTTTCTACTCGCTGTATAAGAGTCGAACTCACCTTTGACGTTGATCTGGATCTCTGAGAAGGGTGACATGGCAGCGTCGATGAGAAAGCGATGACAATAGCAAACAAGCGTCAACTAATGAGTCACATCGATTATATAATCCATCTCAGTAGTAACCACTGCACCATCATCCCTTGGGCCGCCACGCGCCATCGCCGAAGCTGCTAGGAGCTTCCGTTATGCTTATCCTACTTACGTTGGACATCTCCCTCTTGCCGAAAAGAGGTTCAAGGAAGAGATGGAAACTAATGGAGAGCTCAGACTATTCCTTGAGGTTCTTGGGAGGCCTCTTTTTCCCACGTTGACGTGGACAAGAGCAGGGCATTCAGCACGCTGCCTACGCACAGAGAGGTGTTCTGCCTCTCGTTCTCGGTACGCCAAGCACTGCGATCCCTGAAAGTCAACTGCCTCCGTCACCGTTGACTGTGTTCTCGTCAACGTTTCCCACCGCCGACAAGTCATGCTCTGCCTTGGCTCAGCATGCCAACATCGTTATCACCGCCTACAAGACCAGTCGATGTTCACAGACATGCCATTTCCATTTTTCAACGTCACCATCACTACTATGCCAACACACGCTACTGAGGGGGGTCCTTGACAGGGCATACCCACGCTAACCGTGCAGTCATGTCGGTAGACCACCGCTGGAGACCCACGAACCCAGGACCAGGAGTTGCTAGACCTCTCACTGAATGTCAGTATACCACCGCTGGACCAATCGGGGCACAGGTCAAGGAGTTGCCGGACCTCTCACTGCATCGTTTGTTACGTTGGTCACTGCCCACAAACACTTACATCATACGCTTGTTGTCTCGTTTTGTTTTTGTTTTGGTTTCTTTTTCTCCACTTCCTTCGGATTGGAGTTTTGCTCCACCTCATATGCCAACTTACCATTGCACTGACTACAAAGATGACCTACAATTCTATGTTCAACAGTACTTTGGTTCATATGATACAGAATACTCCTATGGCCTGTTGGCACCGCGTGTTCTTGTCCACCACGTTGATGAGGGATCATTACTTACATGTTACATTTTCAATAGGAATGCGCGAGGCATCGGCGAAATTTCATCGTCTAGATGTGAAGCCTATCTGCTGAACTGACCTTCAGAGCATCTTCAGAAATCCCCCCTGGCGCCACGTATAGAATAGATGATGAGATGGCGAACAACCCAGAGTTCAAATCGTTTGTTGAGGTGCGTCGAATACTGTTTTTTTACAACTCTTCATTTATATGGCACCTAGAAATGCGTTCGGACCACTGATTCATGTCAGCTTGACATGAAAAACTTCACATACCGTCCAATTCCCTATCTTCCGCGGTACAACTTATTACTCAAGAATATCTTGGAAGAAACACCTGCTGGCCACGAGGACTGCGAAGCCATCCCAGAGGTTTTTGATATAATTAGGTCAATTGGGAAGGACTCAGAGCCTGGCGTTCAGTCCGCAAAGCAGAAGGTACAGATATGGTGTTACAATGCCGATCTCGTATTCAAGACCGGGGAAGCAGTCGTGAGTACAAGGGATTTCATACTCATAGCTAGACTTAAAATGCCCTCTAGGACATGGACCTATTGAACGAGAACCGATCCCTTGTACACGCTGGCGAGGTGCTATGACAACCAGATAATGACTTCGAATGAAATGGATGGACAGAGCTTTTCGTTTGTTTGTTTGATAACTATCGTAAACTATTGTACCTCATTCTCCTATCAGGTTTCTAACTGCCTGGTTACAGTGGGTGCTGACAAGTGATTCCCGTCTCGTCTATCTGTGCACCATCCATTATAGCGGAAGGCTTGGTGGCCTTTACGCCCTTTTCACCGAAAGCCAGCAGGAACGTGCAGACTGGAAGCAAAAGCTCTTGCTTTGCGAAAAGTCGTACAAGAGTCAAACAAGGTCTCCTCAGCTGATGGTTGTTTGGAAAATAGCTACGCGCCGTGTGTTGCACCTGAAGATGGTCACACAATGTGCGATGTTGGAAGACTTTGGGATGTTTCTGGTCTTAGCGGACAAGGTTAGCTGGATGGCTTCATTAGGGGGTTACCAACCATGACATGACTGGTATCCAGGCTTTTTTCACCTATCATATAGAAGCACTTGTGCCATCGTCACCTCAAAGTGCACACACTTCCCAGACTCATCATTCGTCAGTTTATATCATGTAGTATACAGATTTTCTCTCATGTTCAATTTACACACAGATACTGGGAACAAGCTCCCTATCACTAATGATTCGCTGCCAAGAAGATAGGTCTAGTGTGCATAATATCCAAAACATACAGATACCTGAGCTATGGTGCAGAAATCTATTTACATTGTAGAAGGCGAACCAGCATAGGAGTCGAAGGTATAGTACTACCGGGTCCTCTTATAAAAGACATCTGCCCAAATGTCAGGTGCCACAAAGTTGGGATCCTGCATGGCAATCTCCTCCGGAAGTCCGAGGATGTTATTCGCAGCAGTGATGAAATCCTTGAGTACAATTACCTCAATGGGTTTGCGAGGGACGGAAGCACGGCAAAGAGCACAAGAGTATAACGTGGCGTAGATATGTTCCTCCTCAAATAACTCCTGCAGCTTTGCAGCGGTGAAGGGTCGTTCCTTGAGTTGATCAGGGATCTCGTTTCGCCCCTGCAGTTGCTTGCTAAGACACGTGTGGAACCATTCTCGCAGGCACGCATAACAGAACGAATGTCCACATTCGGACAGGCTAAAGATATCAAGGTCAACTGTGGATCAACGACACTGTATGGAATGACTAACGTGAATAGTCTGTCCGTATTGGTTGCGCACACAGGGCACTTTGTGATGCGGTCACGAACGGCTGTGATCTGTCAATACTAGATTAATGGGAGTATCATATTAACTAATGGGACAAAAACGGTACCTCATGAATGATCCTCTGGAAGGTTTCCTCCCTCTGTCGAGAGCAAGAAAGACCCTTCTCGGACTTTCGCACCTGAACCCGGAGATTAGCTACTTCCTAGTATCCGACGTGCCCGCACGCGTTAGTTCGCTGGGCATACACATTCATGGTGGACTTACTGTGTGTGACTGTTTGACATCTTGCTCGAAGAAGCATGTGATACTTGCCATCTTGCGCATGAGGACGTCTGATTGCGAGTCACGGTGATTATGGCTCTGAGAAATATGCTCAGAACGCCTAAGAGGCGATGGTCGACATGATGATGAGCCAGTAGTACGGGTGGGAGCCATAGTAGGAAATAAGTATTTGAAGGAAGTGATGGATGAGTGAAGGCAATCGAGAGAAGGGAAGCCAGTGGTGAGGTCTGTCGACCCATTGAATCCTGCCTTACATATAGCTGTCGAGTACGGCCGATAGTACACAAAGGATTGGATACGCACTTCAACTTGAAATATTTCCGATACCCAGAGACAAAGAGATATCGGCCACGATGCCCAGATCATTGATGCCATCAAAGGTTTAAACTTTTGGGCAGAACAAACTTCTTCACATACCTTCACATATTCACACTCATGCTTCAGATGGCCTCTGTTAGACACAAAGACACAAATGACGTCAAGCCTAAATGGTTGGTTGATTTTCGTGCCTATTAGAGCCTGAATGTCGGTAAATAGAAATATTCGTTACGTATCATGTCCGAATGATGTCCAAAGATTCATGCCGGCGCCACACCATGAGGCACTACAGACGGAGCCTAATCCCGTAGATGCTCGATATAAAATTAACACAAAGGCTCGGATGGGCCCTTTGGCTCCGATACTTCCTAATTGGCTTGTAATAGACCGCCAATTCTTGATCAGATCCGACCATCCCTCAGCCTTTGTCTTCGAATACCTCAGCCAGCACAGTGGATCTCCAGTGGCACAGGTACATGATACAAATGGTGATAGGCTTCGTTTACATCCCGTGTACTAGTCGCCATGGATGTTGATGACTCCCATCCTCCAGATTCATCCAATCTTGGCAAGCGTCCATCCAATGATGACTGGGAGCAGCAGCATCACACTCCGAAGTCGGCCAGGTCTGTAAAACAGCCAAATGCGCAACGGGTTGATCCACCAGCGCAATCGCAACAGGCCCTTATGGACAGGCTGAATAACAATTTGCAGAACAACGTAAGTACTCAACTTGCAATGCGAGCAATGACTCACATGGTTCGACGTTTAAGGGTTTATCTAGTGGGGGGTCGTCACGGGAATCAACTCCTGTAACAGTGAATGATCAAACACTGACCATGTTGTCTCGCGAGTCTACTCCTCGTCCATCAAGCACAGTTTCGATCCAGTCGCTATTGGATGAGGCTGCCCAATCACAATCTGGAGCGCTCACTCACACGTACCAGTCATATCATGCCGTTACATCGCACACCGCAAACAATGGCAAGGGGAAGGAAAGGGTCAGTCAGGATGATACGGTGAGCCGTTTGATACCCAAACATTTTGTTCAGTATGCGATCTCGGATCTCATACTAGTTTCAGCAGAGCGAAGAAAGAGTCAGGATGCCTCCATGGCCATCAATACCCCAGTCTGTGGCGCAACACATGCAGCAAGCCGCAGAGATGCGCACCGCGTCACATAATCAACATACCACGACCAGCAATCAGCAATCAGCCCCATCCTTTCCCAGCAGCGGACGTACAGACGACACTCCCCCCAACGAAACACCGTCCCTTGCGCCACTCTTCTCGTATATTTCCCAGGGGATGGACACCCTTCTGACCTCAATGCAGCGCTCGCAAGCGGCTTCTCATGACATTGTCATGAATGAGATCGCAGCTATACGGCGGGGGTTGCCAAACGTATCCAAGGCTGCACCCAGCTCGTCAAACCCAGAGAACGAGGATGACACTGAGATTATTAGTGGGATTCAACTACTGTTAAAGCGAGCTAGAAAGTCAAGAAACCCCACTTATTTCATTCCTTCTGATCCCGACACTCCTCCCACTCCGAAAGACTTCCAAGAGCATAAGGACTTTTTGGTGTGGATGAACATTCTTGTTTATTATAGTACTGTACTGATTCAGGTGTCATTCGCCATCACAGACTGCTATCCGCGTTCACGCGCTCTCTCTCTTTGATATCCGTGATTACAAACAACTGAATACCGTCAAATGCTCGCTGACCCAAGAGGAGGTGGACGCGTACGAGCAGGGCCTACCGCATTGCCGAAGGCCCACGTCAATGGAATTTATATTGGACTGCTCTCGCGACAGAAATTCCTTATTTAATCAAGAAGCCATCTCTGTCTTTGCTGAGGACTTCATAGATAAAGTTAAGAACCACGGCTGGTACCGCACGTCATGCATCCCTGAAAGGTATAAGACTTTTGAAATTGTTTCTGAAGCCTTCAAAGCACACTTCGCGTACATCAAGACCCGCTACAGAGAAGTCGTTGTCGCACCAAGCAAAGATCCGATTCAAGCCAAGCAAAAATTGAACCTCAAACTGCAAAAATCTTCGCGTTGAAAAGACAACAAAGTGTTTGGGTGGCTGCTCCCTCAGATGAGGTGCATTCGACCCAGGAGCTTCTGGAGGTCAGGCAAGGCTCCCAAGGACTGGGGAGACTAGGAGAAGTAGGGAGAGTAGAGGTGTTCAGTCACTCCAGGACTGAGCTCAAACATATACAGAGGAAAGAGGGAGATTGCTTAGTAAGCTAATACAAGCCTACGTAAGCTAAGATAAGAGTCCAGTGTCAGTACTACTATCAGCAATTCTACACACCTAGAGACAGGACAGTCTCTACAGCATGGATCAAGGAAAGTCCGTGTACGTGCAGTGCATATTTATTCTACTCTTCATTCTTTAACATAAGCTTGCAGCTGCTGAAACTGCGCCTCGCAGCGATGGCCGACGACCCTACCCTTCAGCGGCATATCCCTTTGGTCAATTTCCTAAGCACACAATGTGTCAGCTCGGATGAATCAGAAGATGATACAAGGCGCACGATCGATTATCCCCGTGTCTATCCGCGCTGGCGGAGTAGGCAACTAGTCAATGTTTTGTATAAAGCAGACGCTGTAGCAGCAGCAAACGCCTCCATCCCGATCGGCAAGCGCAAGAAGGCTGGTACTCAGCTCCGGAGTCATCCCCATAGCCACAAATACAACGAAACTGCGCCTGCCCCGCCAGGTCTTCCTCGAAATTGTTATGACGCCGAATGGCTCTTGGGCCTCCCCTCCCACATTCAGAAGCAACTCAAAGTCCAGGATGTCAACTATAATTTCAATCCCACGTCTGCAAATACATCTGGGCCACAATCAGGTCCATCCATCCGTCGTGGTACGTACTACTAATTGAGGTGTCATGCAATGACTCTGCTAACCCGGTATCGGACAACCTAACAGATGCAACAAACCCCATGGAAGTCGATACTCGATAGTTGAACTCTGGCGCGTATGTACAGACACAAATACTAATTGTCTTTGGATTCTACGGGTCGGTGCATGATGATACACAGGAGTCGTTCCTCCCAGAAACTTAAATTTAAGTTCTCGCAATGTATAGAAGTATACTAGTTACACTGCCTTCGAGACAGAGTGCTTCCTTGATAAAACTATCGATTTTCCGCCTTTTCAATGCCGACCCATTTTCGGATATAACCTTTTCGAGCCGCCTATTGGATCAATACCATTTTCATCAACTCTTCCATCGATCTGGACGTCTGGGCCTTTGAATTTCGGGGGTATTGGGTGAATTCCACATTCCTGGTGCATTTTGGCGAGTTCTAATGCATACGCGTGATTGCTGATGCCCGTCCGTCGCCCCTGACATCAACTCCAACAGGTGAGTCTCGCCTTTCGGACACATTCTGACGATCTCTGGCAGTTAGCAGTCGTTTCCGCCTCGATTCCAATGCTCTGGACGTCGTTGCACACCATCGACACGTCTGTCTGACTTTGGATGCTTGTGGACGCATCTACCAGGATGTACGCAATGCCGGCGATTGCCATTGGCTGTTGTACCTGTGCAGGCGCAATGGTCCATCGACTGCTTTGGGAGTTTGGACGGCTTTCCATTGTTGCGATACGGCGAGCATCTGAAAGTACCTTGTTCTTTCTCAGTCTCAAATAATATTAGGTCTGACACAGAACCCGTTCACGCTCCGAATCACATCAGAATGTCACCGACAAAATGATGCCGTCATAATTAAGTGATTGCCCCATTCGGCCAAACATGACCTAGAGGACAAAGGCGTTATAAATGGGTAGGTAATCACTAACAAGTGATCCCGATATCGCCGCCATTGATGCCCAGTCCTTTTCATGGATTACCAGCCATACCACCCACCGATTACTCTCAGGAGGATTTTTGATAGGGATCATAGCCCAAATCCAAGTGATTCAATGGTGACTGCCCGTCAAATCTTTGATTTCGACACAGAACACCTCGCGCCGTGGGCTGTAGGCCATTCAACCGATCATGACAAGACACCCACGACTGCATGCCAGACAGAGATTGCTCAGGAGAAGCCTTGCCTCGTTCCTCCGCCATGAGGACAACTGTCAAAACCTAATCACGGCGGATACACGTTGCGTGATGTTCTTGGTTGGGATGGTCACAAATACAAGGAGGTTCAGGTGGGTAAATCCATTAGCAATTACAAGCCTATTGATATTATAATTGATTGTTACACAGAACGGACTGCACAGCGTATGTGATGAATACCTAGATCTGTCCCGTCCATACCACAATCAGAAGGCTGAATCCCTTGCAGCGTTTTTCGAAGCGGTGGGTGCTTCTTACATAGTTTCGCGTGCATATAGCATTGACTTACGCAGGCAAAGGAGGAGTTCCCGCTACTCGGCGATTACCAAGATTTATGGCCTGCCCGGGACTTTGCTAAAATGTATCTCAAGAACAAAGCTGCAGGAAATAAGGTTAAGGGCACACAGTAGCTGCATGGTAGATACTATGTAGGGTTCTCTTCTGAAATTGGATTTATAACCACGCTCGTGTCCTTCATTTTACCCATCATTGCCATTCACTCACTATACAACAGCAAACCGTGGCAATGAGTGAGCAAAGCAATGATTGGCATAGCACGGTAAGCTCGTTAGTTCACCAATGCCCTTCTTCTCTTTACAATGGAACTGATTCACTACATGTCCCAGCAGGATGCACTTGATTTCGCCTCCCTTACAGACTGTCATCTCATTAAAATCCCCGATATGGAACTTATTGCTAAGGATAACAGTGAAGCTACACGGTATCTAGATCACCTGTACGACATCTACAATGCTATGGCCATGAACAACCCTGAGGTACTCGTGCTCATTCTTTGTGGTCACATAGATATAGCTCTGATATTATACTGAAAGGGGGCACAATGTTTGCAACAGACGGTCATCTTACCCTTTGAAACCCATCTTTAATGTCGCATCACAGCCAACACTGTCCCTAAACTAGAAGTAGAATCACTCGCACCGAAGATCGAGAACACTATTTTCACCAAGTGCTATTTCATTGTTGCTTGCCTCACATGCATGCTGCTGTGCTTGAGTTCTTTGACTGTTAGTGATATTTTTGTCATCATTGTGTTGTCCTACTTGGTTGGGCTTCTCTATCACGCAAAAGACATGGCAAATGTTAGTAGTAGGCACTAGTTTACCAATGTAGTTCAAAGATAAATTACATCAGGAGTCTCATCCACGTGCAATTTCTCCGATAAGTATTCCACACTATTCAGGGCACTTCGTCGAACTGCAGTGGAGAGCTTCGACCATAAGTGGTGCCAATTGACATGATTGAAACCATGTGTGAAGTCTTGGAAGCGCGAAGCTGCACTGATCGACTTGGGGTATATTAGTAAAGAAAGCACCAATATTGCTAATATTGCCACACGTACGCCGTGCATAGCATATGCGCACCCCATTGTTGTAAGGAGAACAGAGGCAATGAAAATTACCAAGGAGACAGGCACCCTCTTCGACAAGAATGAGCGCAGTGTAGTATTGATTTCAAGATGCCTTGTCCAGATATACAAGCATACCACTTTGGAACATGCAGAGAGGACTGTTTGGCGGTGTCCTTACTACCGACCACCTGGAACAGAGGAAAACTTACTATTGTTTCCCTGGGTTTTCCAGATCTTAACAAAGGTGCCCTCTCCTGTATGGGACGTCCCTGTCACAACCAAGGTGTAAAAAGGGAAGTCGAAAGCCTATGGTCACAAAGTCAACGCTACACATTTGTACGTTAAAACGGAAGGAACGAACCGCAATGGCCTGCACAACATGTCCTGAAAGAAATAAGAACCATTCCCCAATCTTGTCAAATCGGCTTACCTCCGTGTTCCAATAACTGTAAGCATTCGCCCGACGACGCCGCCCAGATGGGAACTCTACCATCTGAAGATCCGCAGATAATAGCTGATCCACTCAAGACAAAGGAAACTTGTAAGGGTAGGTTTCTATCTTCAGAAATAGGGCGGTTTTTTAGGCGTAAATCGGGGTGAGAGCGCCCTGAAAAATAAACATCGACCCCTTCTCCTAGGTTAGATACGATAACCTTCTTTTCATCGAGGGCAAGGGCAGCATGTCCACTAAAATTATTAGAATAGAAAGGATAGCATAGCCAAGCAATACTTACATTAACCGGTGACCATGGATAGGATGAACTTGCCATAAGCATTGCAACGTAGATACGTCCCAACATCTGGAATCAAATGTGATTGAATTACCTTCTAAAAGGAGAGGAAGTACTTACACAATCCCATGATTCAAGTAAGTGACAACTAGTTCACTCCCTTTCTCTTTGAATGCTGCTCTACCGCGAACTCTTTGGTCAGCCAGCTCGGTTACATTGAAGAGCTCAGGTGGCGCAGGTAAAATTTTCACTGTAGCATAATCCCCTGGCGAAAGTATGTGGTGAGTGCATTAATTGATGAGATGCAGAAACAACTAAACTTGGGCCAATTTGTTTGGCAACGTGAACCTCAGAACCAACAGCTACAGCGACGTCACCAGTGTAATAATCAATAGCAAGGGCAAATATAGACGCCTTGAGACCAGTAAGGACGGACGTGCATAATTCATGAGCCTGTCTCAAAGTCTAATCGCATTGCAATGAGCGACAGTGTAGGTAGCACATACCTCGAAATTATCAAGTACTGCCAGGACACCATGGGTGCAGCCAACAAACAAAATTGAGGTATCGAGGATCCCAAACGAGACTGAGAACCGCACTCGGACAAACGATGCGATATTTCGTGACACCAGTAATTGGCTCCCATATGACTAGGCTACCATCTTGGCTGCCACTAGCGAGGCGGCTCCCGGTCGGAGAAAATGCGAGCACATTAACCGATTCTGTATGATCCTCCAGGACATGTTCTGAAACGAACGGATTGAATGACGACTTCATTGACTGTGGAAGAAAGGATGTGAAAGGCAGGCAGTCGACATAAACAGAAGATGTATAACACTAATAAATCGACACTATGAGAATGGACGAATAAACTAAACTGTCATATGTATTACATGCGTGCTCAGGTATACAATAGCATCACCAAAGATACGATGCGCGATGATACAACACATCAATTCTGTACGATTTTATAGTACTCTTGTTAGCCAGCTGTCAATACAACTCCTAAAACACTCACTCGGTTCAATGATAACACCACTAGAAATTGTCCAGAGAGTTCGGGCCTCTGGTAAGGGCAACTGGCGAAGTGGCTTACAATATTCTGAGCTCGAATAACACGGTCACCCATAAATTGTCTGGAGAAGAGGCGACAGGGCAAACCAGAAAATCGACGGTACGGGTCATATGCAGCTTGCATGTCGTCAAGGGCTTGAAACTGCCGAATGACAAAGAAGATTTCCGTCACAAACTCCGTGTTGAGTCCTATCGCACGCCGTTGATGAATAAAGATTCGTTGGATTTCGCCTGCATGCTGCAAATTATCCCCCACCATGGTAAACAGGATACGACTATTCCCGACGTGCTTCGAGACACACGCAAACGTTACCCCGTTCATGGTGACTATTTGCTTGTCCTGTACACGAGGGTCGACAATCCACATATCTGGGTGCGGTGATGGTTGTGAACAATAGCGGGGCGGAGATAGTTCTTCATTAAGGCAAGAAATCAGATCTTGGTAGGTTTCAGTAGAGAGGACAGCCAGCTGGTCAGGTTTCTCCATCATGGCTGGGGCATCTCCGTTGCCATGACTCATATAGCTAAGCATTGTGATATCACTATGCTGGGAACCAGAAAATGCCGACCCAAAATATGCAGAGAACAGGACTTGAAATTCTTTTACGAAGTCTGGCATATTTCCCTGCATTAGTAATGTTTTCAGGTTGCCCGTTCGGCAGAACGCTTTTGCCAGTGTATGCTCCATTTCACCTGTTGCTGGAATTAGTCGTCTTCGTGCCTATTTGGACATTTGTACACATACCGACTCGGGAATTCGTATTGAAACGCTGAAGGATACCATTGTAACGCTCAAAGGGGAATGCCCACCACCCATGAGCAGGTCCAAAGGCACGTAAACATTCCGGAATATGAAACGACGCGTGGTTATTGAAGACTAAAGCGCGAGAACCAAAAAGCTCGAGGGTACTTTGGACATAGTATACCAGATGCTGTTCAACAAGTTCTATGTGCTGCTCAGAGGTAGAGCGTGTGGTTGCCCAATGAACTGCTATGACGAGAGAAAGGTAGTTGTGGAGTAGAGCCTGCTCTCTGCTACTCGCACCTGGATGGCCCCAAAGTCTACAAAGCGTGATCACCAGATTCACTTGACAAGCCGTGCGCCATTGATCAGCTTTAAGTTTTCCATGACCTCGGCTACCAAGATTGTGGGGAGCCCTGGAAATCCATGATGGTAAGCTCGTGTTCGCCATATCTGCCCAAACCTCCGATAGAACGGAGTGATCCAGCACAACAGTAATTGGTGCGTCTGCCCAGGCTGTCGAAAGATCCACTATGGCCCGAGGAAATATTGCTGGACGACGTATCTCTGGTTTGTCATGTTCCTGGTACTAATTACCGGGTTACTATGTAATCGTTCGTGAAACCTGACGACTCACCCAATCAAGCAATGCCTTGGCATATGCCGATTTACCAATGACTTGATCTTTCTTCCTTAGTCGTTCCAGAGGATTACGACTAACGTTCGTTTTGGGTCGCACATTGTTGGCCTGTGCGAGGGCAACGATATAGCCTCTTCTGACGCAGTTCAGACCTGTGAGTGAACCAAGCTTGATGGCATTGATGGCGATATCCAATTCGCGCTCCTGTTCCACAGGAGCATGTGGTTGCACCCGACACTCATCGATTGGTTTGGCGTCAGCCGACATACCAAGAACATTGCGGCAATGGTGTTGAAGATCTCCAGCGAAAAAATTGTGCATCGAATCTATCACTGTGAACCTTGTTGGGTTCCAGTAAGTCAAGTGCAGTAGTTCGGACCATCGGATACCGAACTGAGCATATATTTTCTCCCGGATACCTTCGGACTCTGCATCTCTCCACAACTCTGCGATGGCAACATGTTCTTTCCATGTGCGACGCTTCCATGACGATACATCTGTGTTCGCAATACCTGCAGCTGTTTGTAAGCAGAATGAACAATATTTTCCTTCCAGATTACCAAGTCCCGCAAACCCTGCTGTTTTCCGCGCGGCCAGCAAGTCGCAAACAAGTGGAATAACCGCACAGAGTACCAGGCATCCAAAGGCATGAGCGGCGGTGCGGGTTAACTGGAATCCAGGTGACCAGGCGTCAATTAAGTCGTCGACAAGCGGCCAGATGACATGGTTGAGGTGATAGGAAGAGGGCTCATGTGGACCAGGGATTATCCCAGCAAGGTAAACATTTTCAAGTTGATAGCATAAGTCGACAGGGAGGTTTAAACAAACCATGTAGACGGCACCAAACGAGACATGCTTGCCACTTTGTTTTGTGCCAAACGGATTGAACCAATCAACAAACATACTGAACGCAAGATGAATCTCCATGTTAGAGGGATTGGACTTGAAGAACGCTTCGCCGTCAGGACCTTTAAATTGTCTAAGGACTGAACTGTCCCAAATGTCGTACATAGTATCGGTCATCGGGCCAGGAGTCTGTCGTAACGATGCCATCACATCGGCTCTGGAGAGAAAGCGTGCTAACCATGACCGAAGGGGCTGATATGAGAAGCGACGGGATGGGATACGAACTCCTTGTTTTTTGCTTTCTTGGAAAAGCGAAGCGCCACAAGGAGGACTAGTAGGTGTTGCACGATGGCTGCACGAATCCGGGACACCATGATAGTCACTGGGCTGTTCTAAGAATGGGCCATACAGGCTGCAGCAGGTGGGGCAGCAGATATATTGGCGTAGTTCTGGGTCGATGTTCAGCAGCGTAAGCGCGGTACGTATGTCCATAGGCCAATCTGAGGTCAAATTGTGCAGTCGCGGTGGATTAGTAGCGTTGTTGAGAGGCACAGAGGTCACGATAATGCAGAGAGCTGCGAGCACAAAGTTGGAATGTTCCCTTGAAAGTCCTGAGAAAACGTGTAGTATACTGGTCACGATAATACTGAGTAACATTGGGACGGCGATAGATAACATTGATTTCCAAGTGTGATACAAGTGCCCTAAGGTACCGTTACACCCATTCATTATTCAGGAAAGCTAGAGCCTACCGGATTGCACGATTATTGGGGTGGAATATTGAGAAACACTGGCACTAGACGCCCCTACGGTCTGCTGGCGAGTCCATTCAAACTGTATGGTCCGGTTAAGGTGGTCAAAATGCTCCTGTATCTCCGTGATAAGTGTCTGCTTTGTGGCGCTAATCTCTTCATGATCATCACTCGCAATCGTATCCACAAGTTCTAACAGCCTCCTAATGGAGTGATAATGATGAATGAATGGACCAGAGGCAGAAGAAGAATCAATCCAAGCTGATCGGTCATCGGATGGTGTCGAGTTTTGGTGCAGGAAGGACAGGCCGGGTGATGGAATGCCAGTGAATGTAGAGATCAAAGACGCATAAAGATCGCGATACTGCCGCAAGGGTTCAGAGGCAGCTGGAAAACGGGTTACCTGAGGTGTAGGCTAAGCAATAATCTCCGTACCATGAATCGACCCGTTATCCTGCGCATCTATGTGTTCAAGCTGATCCTCGATTGTACGCTGATTGTTTTCTTCGCTGTGACGAGCCTTGGATGAAACCACGGGATCAGGATCAATGGGTGATCCAGCCGCAGCAGTTAATAACTCGACTTCTATATCTTGCCCTTGTCGAGCTGAGTGCCAGATTTTGTCGTCCTGGCGGTGTTGATGAACTGTTGAAGGGGCAAGCAGACGGCCTGGAGATGGTAGGTTTGTTCGAGAATCCTGGGTCAATATCTCGTTGCAGCGGTACACCTGACAGGTGCAGCAAACTTTGTTCTTTGCCATGTAGCGTGGCGAGGACCTACAGAACTCGACAACAATCACATAACTTTGCGTCGGTTGAGTTGGGACTCCGCGATCAACTTGATTAATGAAGACAAGCAAGTACTTAAGTACACGTGAGATGAAAGGTCTGACTCGTGGGGAAACTATCGACTATGAAACTGCTCTCGCTCCGAAGTGGACTGTTGCCACCGGGAGGTACAGCATGAAATTTGCAGTCGTGTCGCGTAGTGATCGGACATCGGGGCAGATATTTTGAGGGCGATCAGGGAGCACGCAGCATGCAAGTCGGGGCGAATATTTTGGGGGCGATTCCCTGGCATGAGACTTGAAAGAATCACGAACATCGCCAGCAGCGAGTCCAGCGAGTCCAGCTCGGCGTTGAAAGCGCTGCAGTGCAGCGATGCCAGCTATCAGTGGGAGCTGCAAAAATATGATAAAAAAACAGTGAGGCGAAGACAAAGAAAACTACTCACCACATGCGTGATGAAAACAGGATATCGCACCAGTTGATTTTGAGATCGCCTGTACGACGTAAATCCGACATGTAAGCAAATTGATTTGACATTATAAACGTACCTTCACACCTTGGAACTTGTGCTTGTAACCTGACGTTCAGGTGTGGCAATCAGGGACATAAGCCGCAACATCTGTTTGACATCAATGCGCAACAAAATGAGTCGGGAGTCGTCTTCGTCACTTGAAGTTGTGACGAACAAAAGCTAGGCTTGCGGCGTGGATGCGATGTCGAGTTCTGACGATGAAAAAAGCCTCAGAATTCATGCACTGGATGACACGTTGCTTACCTAATATAGAGCTGGTGTTCTTCGGCCGTAGATTTCACATCGAAATTGTTGACTTAGCTAGACTGGCACACCGAGCTATCGAGAAATCCTCTGTTCTTTTTAAGTCACAGACGGTAGCATTAAAAAATCAAAAAATTCTAGTGGAATCAACCTGAGCAAATTGTGAGTACATCGACACATTTTACAGACGACTTCTAACACTCATGTTTATCACTCGAATTTTTCGTCCGTGGTGAATCCGAAGGCCAAATTAGGGGGGGTCTTTCCAGGGCTTTGCCTGCTGTGTCAGGTCATCTTTGGACGAAGTCACTCTGGGCCTGCTCCAACGTGCACGCTGGTCTGCCCACCGTCAAACTCGCCACAGATGAAGAAGCCCTCCAATGATAGAAAGAAAGAAAGAAACGAAGACATGCAGGACAATGCACTGATGCAAATGGCAGACTTGTCCCTGGTGGGAGGAATGGGAACAAGGCGAGCATGAGCGCACCATGAGCGTCTCCTTTCGCGATGGGTGTGTGTGTTCGTATATACATATGCGTTGTCTGCGTGGGACTGAGCATGCGCAGCACCTTTGCATGTTTTTCGGATCGCGTGCATTAGGCTACCAATGACTTCAGAGTCGGACGACCGTGGCCACAGATCGTGCTTGGTGTACGATCTATCTGGGATCATGTACGCACTCTCATATCACACATACCTTCACTCACCCACCACTTGCCCAGTTCCGCATTTACTTAGGTCTCCTGACTTCGATGCCCGTGTATCGCAGACCCAAAGCAAAGGAGCGCAGATTGGACCATCCAGATGTTGGCTACGTCAATGAGCCATAAGAAGATGAAGCCGATCGAGCCAACTGTAAGAGCACGATCGAGACGTAGATGACCGTGTTGAACAGGTGTGTATGTTGGATGTAATTATTTACTCTATGACCCTGCTGAGTGCTCATGCCATGATCTCAGTTAGATTCCCAGCGCATGGTCTCGACTACTCGTCGGTATTGCTATGAACCGATGGGTGGATACTCGTCTACAAAGTTTGTGTTTTTTGAATACTTGTACTAATCCCATCAACTCTCACTTTACCACGGACTCAACCACCCCCTCCCTCCGACCAATTCATCACCTCCCCCGCTCATTACCACAATCGCCCTTGTGTGCGGAACCCTGAAGGGGCTGCACTCTGTGCACTGCACAAGCGGATCGTGCTGGGTAAGCCCGTGGATAGGTCGGGTGTCCTTGTCGTGTCGGTGGACAAGATTGTGTCTTCGAGGAAATGCCATAGCTACGGCGAGATGATTAGATTGTGATGTGCTACTGCTAGTAGGGACACCGTGCTGAAGCTACGGGGCTCGGTCACAGGTTTGATGGTCACCTTGGGAGTACGAAATGGGTCAAGCAATGAATTGTTTGTATTAGAATTGACAAGACCTAGATAGGATTAAAGAGATGACGTTCAGAGAACGAAACCCAAGATCTCGACAACACGCGATCGTCCTGTGTCTGCCCTATAATTTGCCTTGGTCTTTGCATCTAGTGCCACCAGTCGTTGGAATGAAAGTGTCCTACACGTGTATTGACGCTGTTCCTTGATTCATAGCGAGCAGACAACTCGACTGCACCATGTCCTGCCCACAGTGCTCAGCGCTCAGACCCAGGGCCCGAGTCGTCGCCGCATGAAGTGTATCAGCGTGTTTCGCTCGCGATCTCGCACTTTGCCATGTATGTCTCACCTAGTGACTTCGCGATTATCTGCCCCCGTTGTCCCAGGCATGACCTCACTCTTGTATAGATAACTCACTGTGCAACCTTCTCGCTTCCCATTCCGCCCCAGCACCACCCCCTAATTATCTATTCCATCCCTTCAGCCATGGCCACTACTCCCGCGAAAAAGTCGACCTTTTGCTCACCCGTCGGGACGGTGATTCAACGCTCCTCGACTGCATTCAGTATCCCCAGTTCTACCTGGCTGCGCAGGCTCAGCAACTTCCCCACCCCCCGACTCCGATACCGCGTCTACCACAGGCTCTTTTTATCCACCCACACCCGAGTGCAAGGACTCTAGTTCATCCCTCATCAAACTATAGATCCCAGCTCAACCCGCTGTATCGACGCCCAGCCCTATTCCTGAATCGCCCATTTGCGAGGCTGCAGCCTTATCTCCTGAACCCGCACCTGCTCTCCCGAAAGGGCCGTCCTCCCTGCTTTCCGGAGAGGTCATCTCTGCTGAATGTACAGAGTCAACTCGCGGTCCTACTCCAGCACCGTCTGTACCTGAAGAAGTCCCCGCACCTCCCCCTGCCCAGCCCATTCCAACTCTCGTCGTCAACGATCCTACAGACAGTGCTCCGTCAGTCTTCACCGACGAGCCAGAGGAACTGTCAGTACCAGTTTCATACACGCGCATGGTCGCGCGAATCCTATTACGAGTCGGTACGTTTTGTTTTTGCATCGACTGCATGGAATGACTATCTTATCTTGTACACTACGCGCAGCACATTGGCACCAGGTGCACCTCAGGCCGCACAGACCTCTACCCCGCGACATCAGCCATATGCACACTGCAAAGTACACGCCGATCTTGCACACGGTGCTGATGGTTTCTACGCCTTTCTATGTCGTGTGCTCGCTAGACAAAGAGAAAGAGCTCTATGGAGGCAAACTCGACTCCGATGCAACTGTAGACACGACGTTGGCAGACAAGGTTCGTCGTATTTCTGCTTGTATGCACCTGACTTACATGGAGACATTGCAGTCCATTCCATAAACCCTGAACCCCACATCGAACCTTTTATTTCCATTTGTGCGGCCATAGGCACCATTCATCTCCCATTTTACATTATTTCCCCTGTTTATTGGTATTGAATTTGTACTCCCATTCGCCATACCAGTTGGATTCCTTTCCCCACCACATGATTCCGATGCATGATTATTTCCACTGTACTGTACGAATCAAAGATCAATGTAGCATTTCCACGTACGGCCAACAAGACCCTTGTTTCACTGTGTTGTTAATGTTCCGTGGTTACCTTCCTGTTGTTATTGCCATGCCATGGTGACATTGGCCATGGTCATTGTCTCACTATGGTGGTTGTGTCATGGGGAGATGTTGTTGTGCTCCGGCTTTCGTCATTGTCGTTAAGGTGTCGCACGTCATTGGGGGGATCCAACACCTCCATCTATGACATCGACGGCGCTCTCAATGTGCAACCAAATGAGCACACTCTCAAGCAGCTACGTTTGTCCTGTGCGTGGTCATGGATCACGTTGAAGAGCACACTCATGTGATCCAAGGCTTCTTGTTGTGCGGGAAGCAGAGAGCCCTTGTGCAGTTGCAACGATCGGTGGTGGGGGGCATGGATTCCCAGTGTGGAATAGTGTAGCGAGGGGTATACGAGGCTGGGTAGGGGTGCTCTCGTTGGAAAGCCAGACATAGATATGGGTTGCGGCGGCGGCAGCGCAGGCATAACAGGAGTGGTGACAGAGTTAGTGGAGGAAGGAGGAACCTCAGCCTGTTCCTTGCCTTTTCAACCTCAACAGTTGCTCCCCTGCTACGCCAAATCAATTGCAAGTTGGCGAGTCTAATGCGATAAAAGTTTTCGGAGATGTCTAGAGATGCATTGAGGACAGAACTGCACGGATAGAGGGTTAGGGCCATTGACAGTATACAGACTTCCTCGGTATTGTAATCCGTTTCGAAACTAATAGATGCTTAGCACCCTGTCCTTCGAAGACCATCGATAAGTGTGTCTGAGTGAAAAGTGCTCACTTTTCTACTGGGAACTTTCTGATGTCATTTGGGTGTTTCTTGACATGCGTCTTTCGTCCGCTGCGCGGGTGACAGGGGCATACGAGCAAGTGGGTATGATCATTGACTCATACGGTAAACGAGTAAAGGATGGTTTAGTGATAAAGAGTGGAGTGACGATGGTCACTGCTGTGGACGACAAGGTGGATTTCACCGCCGCTCGCGATAATTGCTTATAAAAATGAGAGAAGGTCACCTATGAATGTTGTCTATGACGAACGCGTGAAAGAGCAATATATAGGAAGGATATATGTAGTAAGAGGAATCGGAGGACATACTCGATCTTAAGGAGAATTCTGCGGGATTCTGGACGTAAAACTGGGGATTCTGGACAGGAAAGTGTCAGAGCACGATGCACAATCGATGGTCACCGTATGCACCGAGGAGTTGGTGTCAGATGATAACTAAACCGAGTGCGACTAACGAGTGTAGACAGATATTGTCCCGTGGTTCTGCGAGCCTGAAAGGTGCTATTTTCTCCATTGCACGTAGTGCGCATCGGGTGAATACAGACATCGATCGACATCGTTGTTGACATACAGGCTGAATTCGACTCAATTAATGGGTGTTATCGGAGTTTGAAACCCATCATGGGCGGACCGGCCGGCCCACCGATGTGGGGGCAAAACAAACCAACGCGTCGACCAAAGTCGTGCCTCCGTCCAAGAGGGTCAAGACACAACAATGTCCTCGAGATACGCCTTCCAATCACCCTCCATCACAAGCGAGAAAGGCGCATACCGTATGCGCGCACCGCGAAGCACCCGTCCAGCCTTCGAGTCCACCGTCAGACATGACTCCAGTAGTGTCATGGCGAACGCGAACAAACACGTACACTGCGAGCCGGGACCACCGACACAAGATCGTAAAGTCGCTTTGGTCGTTGCTCTGCTTGCTATTGGGTCGTGTTTATGTTTCGGGACCGCGTATTACTTGTATACGACGAGGTGCGGCACGCGTTCTTTTGTCTCTTCCTCCTCATGTGGCTCTTGTTTTGTTTCTGCTCCTCCCTCTGCTTTCCGGAAATGTGCTTGTACTGATTCCAACCTATCTAAGCCAACGCAGTGTGCGCATATGACGTTGGCAGTCTACGCACTCGCTCTGCCCTGATCAGACTCAGCAGCGGGTCATTCACATGCATCCGGCGAACGGGGCGCCTGGATATCCGTTTACTTTCCTGCCCTCGAAGTTATGGGAGTCGGAGAACAATGTGGTGCGCGCGTGAATGGCCAGTGATCCACGCACGGGATCGGCTGACAGGCCTTCCATCAAATCGGTGCAGCGGTACGATGCTTGTGTGAGATACGACAATGTAGTCGAGGACTGAGGAGAGTAATAGCACCTATGTATATGTGGTATATGCATCCATAGTATCCAATAGCGGTGTGTGGCATAAAGCTAAGTACGTACAGCACTCGGTCCATCGATAGCGAGCTCGAGAGTGAAAAAAAAATAGCCAAACCAGTAAAACTATCCAAGATAGAAAGGAAATGATTAAAATGATCGTCTAAAAAAAAAATCATAGTCCAACACTGAGATGTGAAGTCCATACCATACCATGCCTATGCATACCGCCACATCACTTTGTAACGGCCCGCAAAGCCATCGCAACCTTCCTCAGTCCACTTTTCCCTCCCATGCCGGTTTTCGTACCAGTCCCATTGCTGTTGGTGTTGGTATTGCTCGTGCCAGTGTCCGCGCTTGTGCTAATGCTGGTACTGGTGCTCGTCGGCGTACCCGACCCCGACCCCGAACTCGACCCAGACACACGATCCATACGCGCGCCCATGCTGGCACCCTTGCCAGCACCCCGCCTTCCCAGTTCATCGACGCCTCTGCCACCATCACGATCGCGTAAACTCCCACCTTCTCCCCTTCCGCCTGTGATATCCGCGACGGGCAACATCAACGGGGAAACTGGACCTAGCATAGATGGGATGCGACTGTTAAGCGATCCCATGTCGCCCACACCGTTGGCGCTGTGAACCCCATTGGCGTTGGTGCTGTACACACTGTTCATGTGCGGTGAAGCCGCCGCCCCACGTACTGTCCCCACACCATGGGACACGTGCAGTCCATGTGCATTGACAGGAAGATATTGCGCAGGAGCATACATCCCCCCAATGCCCATACCCATGCTCCCCATCCCGGGTATCCCAGACATACGTGGGGAAAGCGCAGGATGTACTGGCACACCAGGTACACCCATATGTGCTGACGACATCCGTGCTGCCGTACTCGTCGGTACAGGCGTTGGAACAGGAAGCGCTGCACTTTCTGGATCGATCATTCGCTGAAAGGCATAAAGCCCCATGAACGCGTCATTTCCTGCGTTGTTCAACAAACACGCTGGCTGGACACCGAGTGTGCACAGCAGCGCTGCGAGACTTGGGCGTGGCGTGTACTTCTTCGATGTCGATGATGGTTGTCCCTGTGCCTGTGGTGGAGATGCACCGGAGAGTGTACGTTCGAGTGCAGTGGTATCGATTACGAGGACATTGTGTGGCAACTCTGTATACAATCATTTTCGGTATCAGACACGGAGCGGATATGGTGTGGGTACGTACTGATTTTCATTTCCTCAAGGCGCTGGATATCCACATTTACACCGTGACCCACCAGAATAAGATTATTTGCGGAGGTCTCCACGTCGGGGCTGAGTATACTGCTGTAGAGGGATAAGGTAAGGTAAGGGTGAACGGAGAGGACACATACCTGAACACAGACTGAATAATGCGTGGCAGCTTTGCCTTGGGGATCACCTGGCTCTCACCGAACTATGTAGATGCGACGCATTATATCAGTTGCTGCAGAAAAGCGCTAACAGACTCACCGCATACTGCAGGAATCAATGCACCAGCCAGCATCAGCATCGAGGTCAGTGTCCACATATCCAGGGTGAAGGAGCAGGTATATGCGCGCACCTGCCATGGGTAGGTAGGGTTCACCCTGTTGACGACCTTGTCCGCATACTCGGCTACGATGTAATGTCCTTTTCTGTGTCAAGCCATATGAGAGCTTCACATTGTCCACGCACACGACCCAAGGATACTTGCTCACCGGTAGTTCGTTTCCGGGGTGGGAGGCCACACGCGTAATCTAGACCCAGCCCGGCCCACCCCCCAATTACGCATCAGCGCACGCACGAGCAACACGTAACAAGGAAGGCACAGAAGGGATGCACTGCGGGAATACTCACGCATCAAGGTGCCCACATCGCACGGCAGCATATCCCCACTCCAGACACGATTGGCTATTCCTCTCTGACCACGTAAACGCCACCGCTACAAACGTTTTATCCCTCGCTGCCCATAGTGAGCGCGCTGCATCTGGGTCTCCGGCGCGTACACGGGCACGAAAGGTCGTGAGTGCGACGGCTGGAAGCGTTGCGTGTAATTTCTTGTATGATGTCCAGTCGCTTACTTTACGCAGTTGTCTGTGGGACGATTCGGAAGGTGTTACACGGAGCATGTTCTCGATCTGGGGAAGTGTTTCGCCAAATCTGCGTGGGTGGGTGCGCGTGAGTGATGGATCAGGATACCCAATATACTACGCCCCGAAGGAGCTGGTAGGAGAGAAAAAGGGAGGAAAAGGTACCTAGTACGAATCATCTTGAGGAATGCCCCGATGGAAGTGAGACGCGTGACGATGTGTGCACGTCCGGTGTGTATGTCTGTGACTGTGATAACGGGCCATGAGAACGTGAGGAACTGCTCAAAGGTGTCGAAGAGGTGTCCCCATGACCGGTCATGCCTGTACGATATTCGTTACATATGTGTGTGTATACTTGTGAGCGAGCGTCCCGCGGGCCCCGTGTAGGAGGGAATGGATGATGGCAGAAGAGAACGTACCACGGGACATTGTGTAACTGGAAATAGCCCATGTACGCCGAGTATACCTGGAAGGGTGATATTTGAGTGGTCAGTGTTCAGTATTCGCGCCCGCCTTGATCGGGAGGGTGCGTACAGACTGGAGATCGTACTCCCATCCTTGGGGGTCGACGAGATGGAAGTCGGACATGGTCGCTTGAGTCGACCGTCAAGACGGCAAAGGAGAAAGAAAAGCCCTTCAGAGTCGACGACGCTGTGGGAGGCAAGCACGGCCTAGGCTACGGATAAACTTGAGGAACAGGCGAGGATGACAATTCAATTGAAACTAATTTGGTCAAGTACGGAATGCGGCTTGAAGATCGCGACCGCACCACCACCGCCAGTACGCCGCTTTTACAACACACAGGCCTCTCGTTCAGACAGATATAATAGTAAAATACATTGCACAGGGCGTCTCTGTGTAGGTACAATCAATCATGGAACCTACATAACGGTCCATATCCATCAGTGGCACCTAGAACAGCAGTCAGCATTGATGCACGTAAGAGAATGTTGTATGATGAAGAGAAGATAGTGTCAGAGACTTGAATGGGTCCATACGGACGACGTCCAGCGTGCATGCACGTCGCGTGTTGCAATCGTTGCATCCTAGTATGTTGTGTGAAACTTTCGAAAAGGGTGCTCTCACCTCAGTCAGGCTCGTCAGGTCCGTCGTGTGTGTCACGAAACTCCAGGTGGAGGAGGTTCTATGTAACCAAGATAAGAGAGTCAGTACCACGGCTCCACTTTGATGCAACGAGGGAGAAAACGGAATAGGCAAGGATCAGAAATGAATAAGGTCATCTCATCACCAGAACTAGCTGGCTGTCGAAGTGAGCTGAGTTGTAAAAAGTTTTCATCATACGTGTGTGCGGCGATGCAGGAGTCGATGCAGAAGTAGTCTGATTTGAACTCACCGTCGCTACTATGTGCTTGACGAAGGAACGCGCTTGAAGCTTTGGCACTTGGTCTCCCCCGGCTTAGTCATCCGAAACTATACAGCACCAACCATTCTCTTCCCACGCCCCGTTCAGCCACACACAGGCGAGTATACGCTCGTCACTGTGCACTCTAACCCGCAAGGATAGGTGAAGATGCAGATCTTCGTCAAGACACTCACAGGAAAGACAATCACCCTCGAGGTTGAGTCCTCGGACACAATCGACAATGTCAAAGCCAAAATCCAGGACAAGGAGGGGTGCGTTTCTTTACCCCCTTCCTTCGTTGCTGCATAGAACTGACGTACCGGGATAGGATTCCGCCTGACCAGCAACGCCTTATATTTGCAGGAAAGCAGCTCGAAGATGGACGTACATTGTCGGATTATAACATCCAAAAGGAGTCAACGCTGCACCTTGTCCTGCGGTACGGTTCCCTTCCTCCTACTTTCTAACCGTATCTTACCGTTGTGTTTGTATCACCATCCCCTTCGTGCCCTCACCCCCTCGCTCGCTCATGCCCACCCAGCCTCCGTGGCGGCATAATCGAACCCTCTCTCAAGGTCCTCGCAGCGAAATACAACTGCGACAAACAAATCTGCAGAAAATGCTATGCACGGCTTCCCCCTCGCGCTACGAATTGTAGGAAGCGCAGCTGTGGACATTCGTCACAGCTTCGTCCGTGCGTCTCCCCTCTCTTTTTTGACCGCTTCGTGTTGTTTGACGTATGTGTAGAAAGAAGAAGTTGAAGTAGTGGTCGGCCTCGCTCGTCTCTGGTGTGGATGTACAGATTTTGGATGCAGACACGGACAGGAGAGAGAATAAGAGAGCAGGGGAACTGGTATGCCTGCGATTATGATCCTCCCCACCCACCAGGCGTCAGAATGTTGTACCACTGCTACATCCCCTCGCAACAGAATCCAATTTCTTCCCAAATTGAAACTCGAACCTGGAAATTGCTCCTAGTTACCATGTTCGATTGATGCTCGAGGTGGTTCTTTCCAAGCTCGTTGCTTGCTTGACCATTCAACCTAATCACCGCTTGATCAAACCGGGCAACATGCAGACCATAACTGAATGAATTGATCGGGCAGCACAAGGCCACCGCTGAGCAGAGTGGTGAATAGCAATGAGTAGGCATGGAAGCAACGCTATCGATCATACATGGAAGACCACGTTTGATTCCGTGCTAACACCTTCATGTCCGTGAATCACCACCAACGACGAACAAGAAGCCTTCTTTTTTCTGCAAGCGAAAGTACAGACGAACCACTTCTTTTAACGAAGCAACACGCACCAAGCACATCACCAACACAGGTCGCAGCATCTACCAGAAAAAGGAACGAAGTGACAAAAAGAAGTCGAAATCGGGCAAGGAAGGGGAAACGGAATGGAAGGCGGTATGGAAATATTTAGTCCATGAGTACGTGTATATGTAAGGAGTCCGATGCGCCGTACGCACGCATACACGTAAATAGAGTCCCAGTCCTACTGTCCTGTCGCAGGTGAAAGAATGATTCGAACATCAAGGACTGCAGTGTCTGAAATTTGGCTGGGTACGTTTTGAAGCCAACCATCATTCCTAACCCATCACCGCCCCCAACTCCCAAAAACAAAACAAAAGCGCACCAAAGAAGCACTGTCATCTAGCCTTGAAAAAGGGGGCACTCAAGAGAGTCGCTTAATAAAGAAGCACAGCACCTGCTGCGCAAGACAAGACGAGCACAGCCGCAGGCCAAGCCCCGCCGAAGCCACTGAAGACGCTACGCGCACCACTGTTGTTGAAGCTCGTAGGTGTAGCTGTCGTACTGGATGTACCTGTCCCAGATCCAGAAGATGTACCCGAGGCAGATCCAGTGGATGCATGGGAGCTGTATGCATCGGTGGTGAGCCCATCTGTCATCCAAAATCACTTGTGAAACCCTACGTAGTGGGAGAAATGGCAGTGCCTGTCCCGGTTGAGCTCGGCGCAGTGGAAGTGGGTGAGTTTGTTGCGGTTGTTTGTGCGCTGATGCTGAACATTCCACTTGTGGAATATATGTCGTTGACGTTGCTATATGGGCGAGCAGCAAGGGATAGGTGAACGAGGGAATAGGAACAAGGGAGGGAGGGCTTACCTGGGGTTGATAGCTTCGAGCTGGTAGTTGGTGCTATCGGAGCGCGTCAATGCATTAGCATGAGACATGGCAACCACGAGGGAAAAATACAAGTAACAAGGAATGGTACACACTCAATAGGCACCTGCGGCAATTGAATAGTCAACTCCCCCAACGACGTCTGCACATTATTCGCAATGGCAAACGTATTGTGGAAAGCAGGATTAACGAGCTCAATGGAGAAGTATGGTGGATCAGTGTTTGTTGCCGACCAAGTAATTGTGACTGTTCCGCCTGTTGTTGCGCCTGTGAGCGGGTTGATGGTGAGTGCGAAGACGAGCGGGAGAGCGAGAAGGGCGGTGCTGTTGGGGTGGTCATAAGTACAGCGGCAAATATGAGTAGGCACGGGATACATACAAGAGTCGGGCGAACATGATGAGCAGAGAGCGAGCGACGAGAACGACGACGGAACGAAAAGGAGGAGAAAGGGAGGCGTTTTATTGCAAGCTCAATTCCCACGAGGATGCTAACTGTCAGGTTTCCCACGGCAAAACTACAAACTAATCCGGAGTTCCGAGGTAATAAGTACTAGGTTAAGTACATACTAATAGATCTGGCAAACGCACCGTCGGACACGCACCGCAAGGACAGGGAGATACACGCACCTCATCAAACGGCCTTGTGTCGCTGAAGCAGCTCTCCCAGACCTCGTTGACGGCGCGTTCGGCTGATGCGGTGTCTGGACATGCTGGGTTTGCACGGACGGAGAGGACCGCACGGCGGCGGACACATGCCTGTGGGCACGGGCACGGGCACAGGCACGGGAACAGAGTATACATTAGTTGCTATCAGAGTGATGCGCAGACATTATACCTGATGCTGCTTCGAGAATGACACATATCCCCGACCCAGCTCACGCATGTATCTACAGTCCCCACTAAGACTGTTCGCGCGGATCTATCCACGCATTCATCAGCACCGAATACACGTATACGTCCATGCACACGCGCATGTCACGGACTACGCACCTCACTACAAGCATGATGTCGCAAATTCTGCCAATCCACGTTAAACTTGCAATGATCGTACATGTGCACGAGTTCATGTGCAAGGGTATCCTCCATGTGCTTTTTGCTCCCAAAATGACCTTGGCAAAGGACTATTGCACCTGCGGGATGGAATCCGCCGGAACGGGTGGGGTCGCACGGGGCACAGATGATGCTGGAGGGCGGGATGGGGCAGCCCGACAGACGGAGATGGTTGAGCATGAATACGACTTTGGGACCTGCTCGCGGTATGGTGATGCATTATGATGTATACGTAGTGCAGGAGTAATAAGAAGGGACAGCACGTACTGTAGTTGAGCAATTCTGCTTTCCACTTCTCACAACGTGCGTATTTCTGCTGTTCGAAGTTACGTTGTCGCTCTTCTGTGCTCGTGTGGAGACCAGTGGCCCGTGCTGCTTTGTTCAGCCATCGCTGGAACGAACGGTCCTTGTCGTCGGGATTCATCAAGGTATTTAACGGCCGCAGGCAAGACGCTTAAATTTGGCTCTTTGCCACTCTGCTCGCGCTGAACACTCAATTATGTAAATTATCCCGACGTTGCGAGACTTGATAGATATATAGCCCGAGTAGAGTAGCAGAAAAATCAATCCATTGCCCCAATACTCGAGTGACCATCTGTCACCTAGCTACCCTTCCTACGCACTCTCTTCTGCGCACATTATCATGATGAATGCATGTAAAAAACGTGGCGGGGGAAGTGCAGAGGGAGATACGCGCAGGGATCAGGTAACGGGTCACGATGGAACCACGAAGAAGTGAAACGACTTTGGGTGCTCGGGCCGTGGGTAGACCGGACTTCGACTAGACCACCGTGGTTGCGGTGAACGAGGCTAGAACTCGCAACACTATCCCGATCTCCCGCAAGCAGCCTCATCCCCATCTTTCCTTCTCGTCCACTCACCAACATACCCGTTCCCGCACTCGCACGCAGATTAAGGCTGTGCACGATCCCACCAGCTCGCCAGTTTACAGGATAAACTCCAGTTGTGCTAATGCTGCAAGGAACGAGGATGGAGCACGCAGGAGAGTGTGCCTATGAGATTGGCTGTTTACTGGGATTTCGGCGCAGTTATGGATGTGTGTGACGGGTGGAGATCGGGAGGGGGATAGGGCAAGAAGCCGGAGAGGAGTGACATACGAATGGTCAGACCGGGGATACGGGGAAGGAGAGCTGGCTGGCTGGCTATATTAGGTATCGGATATCAAGTGTTAGAACCAGTGTGCGCATAAATGAGACGGAGTACAAACACACTGGGGTCAGATCAAGTCGCGCAGAGGGGGACGTACTTGATGCGCCGGCGGTGGCACCCCATAGGCGTGACTAGTGCATGCAGGCTGTTCGACGGTAGCGGTTCCTGCAAGGATAGTAGCAACATTTGTGACGCATGTACTGTAGATGCATAGGGTCAGACCGAGATTGTGCCACACAAGATATGATGTCTGTTGGGTCACGAGCCTGTTTAGTCTACTTAGCTTTTCTTAGGAGGACTCCTAGAGGAGATGATCATCCTTACCTTCATGGCAAGTGCTGGCAAAAGACAAACTAGATACCGTCAGAATGACTGAATGGATGTCAGCCTCATCTGAGTAGAATCAGAATGCACCGTGTTGCGCCTCGTTTCGCCCATCGGACGTTTTTGAAATTTGGGTGCACCTCGTTGAGTCAACGAGGCTGTTCGATAAGCGCCCTGATAGCGTCCTTATCTTGCGACACTTTCAATCCAACCACCACACCCACCTCCGTTCGACACACAACTTGTGACAACCATGATTCCTAGAGTCGTCAACAAGGTTACAGGTGCTGACAATGTGCTTCACATAGATCCTATGGACGTCAGAAACGCTAAGCAGCGTGACGCGGGCTCCAGTGCAGGTGGGTGCTTATGTCCAATATCGTGAACCGAATAGCATACATTAATGAGATGACGACCGGCTCTTTTCTCCAGGTGCTGACGATATACTTCACATGGACCCTGCGGACGCCAGCAAGACTGAGCAGCCGGTCTCCATTGCAGGTGGGTGTTTGTGTCCAATATCATGGTTCGGGTGGCGTACATTAGCAAGGTGGCGACTAACTCCTCTCCCAGGTGCTGACGATGTGCTTCAGATCGATTCTGCGGATGTCAGAAACACTGAACAGCGTAACCCGGGCTCCAGCACAGGTGAGTGCTTATGGCCAATATCATGGACTGGACCTACATTAGTGGCATGGTGACCGACTCTCCAGGTGCCGATGATATGCTTCGCATTGATCCTGAGACCGTCAGAAAGCACTTCGACCGTATTGGTCGTTTTAGGGTCCTCGTCATCGGCAGATCCAATGCTGGTAAAACGACTCTCTTACAGCGTGTTTGCAATACCACAGAGCTCCCCGAAGTCTTCAATGCCAAAGGCGAAAAGGTAGGATGTCTCGCTGCACAATATTGGAAGCTAATTGACGAATATTCCTAGCTTGATCCTACGGTTGTGCAGGGATCGCTGGAGGTGCATTTCATGGCTCTGTGACATGGCACCAACAAACTAATAATGCCCAGAGGGGATATCATGACATTGAGGATGAGTTGATTTTTCGGAGGAATGCAGGCTTCGTCTTTCACGACTCACGAGGATTTGAGTCAGGCTCTGTGAGCGAGTTAGAGATGATGAAGAAATTCATTGCAGACAGAGCAACGAAAAAGCAGTTAAAAGAGCGGATCCATGCTGTCTGGTGAGATATTGTTACCAAATCTGATCAAGTAACTAAAAAATGTAATCCAGGTTTTGTATTCCAACGGATGAGTCTCACAGGGCAATTTTGACTGCAGAAGAACAATTCTTCAATGAGTGCAATACTGAACATGGTGGGAATCTCCATTGTGGTTTGCAATGCATGGTCTGAATAATTATTGTATAGTCCCAGTGATTGTGTTGTTGACAAAGGCTGATGAAATGGAGGGGATGGCAATTGGGAGGCTTAGAGATGAAGGTATGCAAATGAAAGATGCAATGGAAATGGCTGGGGACTTGGCAAAACAAATTTTGAGTGAGGTTAGCACAAAAATCAAAATCCAATTGAATGGGTGCAAGTACCCACCAAAGGACTATCTGTCACTGCATGGTAAGATATCATCTGGACCTTTCCTGTGAGTATGCTAATGGTGCTGCTTTATGGAGGTATGAACAAAGAAGGTGCAGATTGTGATCCACTTATAAGATGTATCACAAGTGCACTTGATGGGGTTGAACTACAGAAGCTAGTGATATCAGCACAACAAATCAATTTTGAACTGAATATTGAATTTGCTATTAGGTGAGTGAATTATGTGACAAACTGGAAAATAGTTGATATTTTAATGGTTTGCAGATCCATCATGGAAATGGCAAAGGGAAAAATCTTTCGCAAGGATTTGCTGGAAGTTGAAATATTTGCATGGATGCCAATGTTGAAGGTAAGAGGGTTATACTAGGTTTGGCATTGATGTAAGATAATTCACCACTCTGGTGCTGTGGGCTTGACAGAGGGTGAGTGATTTGATGGCATGTGCAGCTGGGTGTGTTCTCACTGGCTTCACTCCCACTCTGGTCCTGTTGGCTTGACAGTGGGTGAGTGATTTGATGGCATCTGCAGCTGGGTCTGTTCTCACTGGCTTCACTCCCACTCTGGTCCTGTTGGCTTGACAGAGAGTGAGTGGTTTGATGGCATGTGCAGCTGGGTCTGTTCTCACTGGCTTCACTCCCACTCTGGTCCTGTTGGCTTGACAGGCAGTGAGTGATTTGATGGCATGTGCAGCTTGGTCTGTTCTCACTGGCTTCACTCCCACTCTGGTCCTGTTGGCTTGACAGTGGGTGAGTGATTTCATGGCATGTGCAGCTGGGTCTGTTCTCACTTGCTTCACTCCCACTCTGGTCCTGTTGGCTTGACAGAGAGTGAGTGATTTGATGGCATGTGCAGCTGGGTCTGTTCTCACTGGCTTCACTCCCACTCTGGTCCTGTTGGCTTGACAGAGAGTGAGTGATTTTATGGCATGTGCAGCTGGGTCTGTTCTGACAGGCTTTACTCCCACTCTGGTCCTGTTGGCTTGACAGGAAGTGAGTGATTTCATGGAATGTGCAGCTGGGTCTGTTCTCACTGGCTTCACTCCCACTCTGGTCCTGTTGGCTTGACAGAGAGTGAGTGATTTGATGGCATGTGCAGCTGGGTCTGTTCTCACAGGCTTCACTCCCACTCTGGTCCTGTTGGCTGGACAGTTGGTGACTGATTTCATGGCATGTGCAGTTGGGTCTGTTCTCACTGGCTTCACTCCCATTCTGGTCCTGCTGGCTTGACAGGAAGTGAGTGATTTAATGGCATGTGCAGCTGGGTCTGTTCTCAATGGCTTCACTCCCACTCTGGTCCTGCTGGCTTGACAGGAAGTGAGTGATTTAATGGCATGTGCAGCTGGGTCTGTTCTTACTGGCTTCACTCCCACTCTGGTCCTGTTGGCTTGACAGAGAGTGAGTGATTTGATGGCATGTGTAGCTGGGTCTGTTCTCACTGGCTTCACTCCCACTCTGCTCCTGTTGGCTGGACAGTTGGTGACTGATTTCATGGCATGTGCAGTTGGGTCTGTTCTCACTGGCTTCACTCCCACTCTGGTCCTGTTGGCTTGACAGGAAGTGAGTGATTTTATGGCATGTGCAGCTGAGTCTGTTCTCACTGGCTTCACTCCCACTCTGGTGCTGTTGGCTGGACAGAGAGTGAGTGATTTCATGGCATGTGCAGCTGGGTCTGTTCTCACTGGCTTCACTCCCATTCTGGTCCTGTTGGGTTGACAGCAAGTGAGTGATTTGATGGCATGTGCAGCTGGGTCTGTTCTCACTGGCTTCACTCCCACTCTGGTCCTGTTGGCTGGACAGTTGGTGACTGATTTCATGGCATGTGCAGTTGGGTCTGTTCTCACTGGCTTCACTCCCACTCTGGTCCTGTTGGCTTGACAGGCAGTGAGTGATTTGATGGCATGTGCAGCTGGGTCTGTTCTCACTGGCTTCACTCCCACTCTGGTCCTGTTGGCTTGAAAGGCAGTGAGTGATTTGATGGCATGTGCAGCTGGGTCTGTTCTCACTGGCTTCACTCCCACTCTGGTCCTGTTGGCTTGACAGACAGTGAGTGATTGATGGCTTGTGCAGCTGGGTCTGTTCTCACTGGCTTCACTCCCACTCTGGTCCTGTTGGCTTGACAGAGAGTGAGTGATTTGATGGCATGTGCAGCTGGGTCTGTTCTCACTGGCTTCACTCCCACTCTGGTCCTGTTGGCTTGACAGGAAGTGAGTGATTTGATGGCATGTGCAGCTGGGTCTGTTCTCACTTGCTTCACTCCCACTCTGGTCCTGTTGGCTTGACAGAGAGTGAGTGATTTGATGGCATGTGCAGCTGGGTCTGTTCTCACTGGCTTCACTCCCACTCTGGTCCTGTTGGCTGGACAGTTGGTGACTGATTTCATGGCATGTGCAGTTGGGTCTGTTCTCACTGGCTTCACTCCCACTCTGGTCCTGTTGGCTTGACAGGAAGTGAGTGATTTTATGGCATGTGCAGCTGTGTCTGTTCTCACAGGCTTCACTCCCACTCTGGTCCTGTTGGCTGGACAGAGAGTGAGTGATTTGATGGCATGTGCAGCTGGGTCTGTTCTCACTGGCTTCACTCCCATGCTGGTCCTGTTGGGTTGACAGCAAGTGAGTGATTTGATGGCGTGTGCAGCTGGGTCTGTTCTCACTGGCTTCACTCCCACTCTGGTCCTGTTGGCTTGACAGTTTGTGAGTGATTTTGTGGCATGTGCAGCTGTGTCTGTTCTCACTGGCTTCACTCCCACTCTGGTCCTGTTGGCTTGACAGGAAGTGAATGGTTTCATGGCATGTGCAGCTGGGTCTGTGCTCATTGGCTTCACTCCCACTCTGGTCCTGTTCACTTGACAGAGTGTGAGTGCTTTCATGGCATGTGCAGTTGGGTTGTTCTCACTGGCTTCACTCCCACTCTGGTCCTGTTTGGTTGACAGGAAGTGAGTGATTTTATGGCATGTGCAGCTTGGTCTGTTCTCACTGGCTTCACTCCCACTCTGGTCCTGTTGGCTTGACAGAGAGTGAGTGATTTGATGGCATGTGCAGCTGGGTCTGTTCTCACTGGCTTCACTCCCACTCTCATCCTGTTTGCTTGACAGTTTGTGAGTGATTTTGTGGCATGTACAGCTGGGTCTGTTCTCATTGGCTTCACTCCCACTCTGGTCCTGTTGGCTTGACAGGAAGTGAGTGATTTCATGGCATGTGCAGCTGGATCTGTTCTCACTGGCTTCACTCCCACTCTGGTCCTGTTGGCTTGACAGCAAGTGAGTGATTTCATGGCATATGCAGCTGGGTCTGTTCTCACTGACTTCACTCCCACTCTGGTCTTGTTGGCTTGACAGAGAGTGAGTGATTTGATGGCATGTGCAGCTGGGTCTGTTCTCACTGGCTTCACTCCCACTTGGTCCTGTTGGCTTGACAGACAGTGAGTGATTTGATGGCATGTGCAGCTGGGTCTGTTCTCACTGGCTTCACTCCCACTCTGGTCCTGTTGGCTTGACAGTTTGTGAGTGATTTTGTGGCATGTGCAGCTGGGTCTGTTCTCACTGGCTTCACTCCCACTCTGGTACAGGATGTGAGTAATTTGATGGCATGTGCAGCTGTGTCTGTTCTCACTGGCTTTACTCCCACTCTGGTCCTGTTGGCTTGACAGCAAGTGAGTGATTTCATGGCAGGTGCAGCTGGGTCTGTTCTCACTGGCTTCACTCCCACTCTGATCCTGTTGCCTTAACAGTTGGTGAGTGGTTTCATGGCATGTGCAACTGGGTCTGTTCTCACTGACTTCACTCCCACTCTGATCCTGTTGGCTGGACAGAGAGTGAGTGATTTGATGGCATGTGCAGCTGGGTCTGTTCTCACTGGCTTCACTCCCACTCTGGTCCTGTTGGCTTGACAGACAGTGAGTTATTTCATGGCATGTGCAGCTGGGTCTGTTCTCACTGGCTTCACTTCCATTCTGGTCCTGTTGGCTGGACAGTTTGTGAGTGATTTGATGGCATGTGCAGGTGGGTCTGTTCTCACTGGCTTCACTCCCACTCTGTTCCTGTTGGCTGAACAGTTGGTGAGTGATTTTGTGGCATGTGCAGCTGGGTCTATTCTCACTGGCTTCACTCCCACTCTGGTCCTGTTCGCTGGACAGGAAGTGAGTGATTTAATGGCAGGTGCAGCTTGGTCTGTTTTCACTGACTTCACTCCCACTCTGGTCCTGTTGGCTTGACAGACAGTGAGTGATTTCATGGCATGTGCGGCTGGGCCTGTTCTCACTGGCTTCACTCCCACTCTGGTCCTGTTGACTTGACAGTTGGTGAGTGATTTGATGGCATGTGCAGCTGCGTCTGTTCTCACTGGCTTCACTCCCACTCTGGTCCTGTTGGCTTGACAGAGAGTGAGTGATTTGATGGCATGTGCAGCTGGATCTGTTCTCACTGGCTTCACTCCCACTCTGGTCCTGTTGGCTTGACAGTACGTGGGTGATTTGATGGCATGTGCAGCTGGGTCTGTTCTCACTGGCTTCACTCCCACTCTGGTCCTGTTGGCTTGGCAGTACGTGAGTGATTTGATGGCATGTGCAGCTGGGTCTGTTCTCACTGGCTTCACTCCCACTCTGGTCCTGTTGGCTTGATAGAGAGTGAGTGATTTCATGGCATATGCAGCTGGGTCTGTTCTCACTGGCTTCACTCCCACTCTGGTACAGGATGTGAGTGATTTGATGGCATGTGCAGCTGGGTCTGTTTTCACTGGCTTCACTTCCACTCTGGTCCTGTTGGCTTGACAGTTGGTGAGTGATTTGATGGCATGTGCAGCTGGGTCTGTTCTCACAGGCTTCACTCCCACTCTGGTCCTGTTGGCTTGACAGCAAGTGAGTGATTTCCTGCCATGTGCAGCTGGGTCTGTTCTCACTGGCTTCACTCCCACTCTGGTCCTGTTGGCTTGACAGAGAGTGAGTGATTTGATGGCATGTGCAGCTGGGTCTGTTCTCACAGGCTTCACTCCCACTCTGGTCCTGTTGGCTTGACAGACAGTGAGTGATTTCATGGCATGTGCAGCTGGGTCTGTTCTCACAGGCTTCACTCACTCTGGTTCTGTTGGCTTGACAGGCAGTGAGTGATTTGATGGCATGTGCAGCTGGGTCTGTCCTCACAGCCTTCACTCCCACTCTGGTCCTGTTGGCTTGACAGACTGTGAGTGATTTGATGGCATGTGCAGCTGGGTCTGTTCTCACTGGCTTCACTCCCACTCTGGTCCTGTTGGCTTGACAGGAAGTGAGTGATTTCCTGGCATGTGCAGCTGGGTCTGTTCTCACAGGCTTCACTCCCACTCTGGTCCTGTTGGCTTGACAGAGAGTGAGTGATTTGATGGCATGTGCAGCTGGGTCTGTTCTCACAGGCTTCACTCCCACTCTGGTCCTGTTGGCTTGACAGGAAGTGAGTGATTTCATGGCATGTGCAGCTGGGTCTGCTCTCACAGGCTTCACTCCCACTCTGGTCCTGTTGGCTTGACAGGAAGTGAGTGATTTCATGGCATGTGCAGCTGGGTCTGTTCTCACAGGCTTCACTCCCACTCTGGTCCTGTTGGCTTGACAGACAGTGAGTGATTTTATGGCATGTGCAGCTGGGTCTGTTCTGACATGCTTCACTCCCACTCTGCTCCTGTTGGCTTGACAGGAAGTGAGTGATTTCCTGGCATGTGCAGCTGGGTCCGTTCTCTTCTCACTGGCTTCACTCCCACTCTGGTCCTGTTGGCTTGACAGAGAGTGAGTAATTTGATGGCATGTGCTGCTGGGTCTGTTCTCACAGGCTTCACTCCCACTCTGGTCCTGTCGGCTTGATAGGAAGTGAGTGATTTGATGGCATGTGCAGCTGGGTCTGTTCTCACAGGCTTCACTCCCACTCTGGTCCTGTTGGCTTGACAGTTTGTGAGTGATTTCATGGAATGTGCAGCTGGGTCTGTTCTCACAGGCTTCACTCCCAATCTGGTCCTGTTGGCTTGACAGAGAGTGAGTGATTTTATGGCATGTGAAGCTGGGTCTGTTCTCACAGGCTTCACTCCCACTCTGGTCCTGTTGGCTTGACAGGAAGTGAGTGATTTGATGGCATGTGCAGCTGGGTCTGTTCTCACAGGCTTCACTCCCACTCTGGTCCTGTTGGCTTGATAGACTGTGAGTGATTTTATGGCATGTGCAGCTGGGTCTGTTCTGACAGGCTTCACTCCCACTCTGGTCCTGTTGGCTTGACAGGAAGTGAGTGATTTTGTGGCATGTGCAGCTGGGTCTGTTCTCTTCTCACTGGCTTCACTCCCACTCTGGTCCTGTTGGCTTGACAGAGAGTGAGTGATTTGATGGCATGTGTAGCTGGGTCTGTTCTCACAGGCTTCACTCCTACTCTGGTCCTGTTGGCTTGACAGGAAGTGAGTGATTTCATGGCATGTGCAGCTGGGTCTGTTCTCACAGGCTTCACTCCCACTCTGGTCCTGTTCACTTGACAGTTTGTGAGTGATTTCATGGAATGTGCAGCTGGGTGTGTTCTCACAGGCTTCACTCCCACTCTGGTCCTGTTGGCTTGACAGTACGTGAGTGATTTTATGGCATGTGCAGCTGGGTCTGTTCTCACTGGCTTCACTCCCACTCTGGTCCTGTTGGCTTGACAGTGGGTGAGTGATTTGACGGCATGTGCAGCTGGGTCTGTTCTCACTGGCTTCACTCCCACTCTGGTCCTGTTGGCTTGACAGAGAGTGAGTGATTTGATGGCATGTGCAGCTGGGTCTGTTCTCACTGGCTTCACTCCCACTCTGGTCCTGTTGACTTGACAGCAAGTGAGTGATTTGATGGCATGTGCAGCTGGGTCTGTTCTCACTGGCTTCACTCCCACTCTGGTCCTGTTGGCTTGACAGTGGGTGAGTGATTTCATGGCATGTGCAGCTGGGTCTGTTCTCACAGGCTTCACTCCCACTCTGGTCCTGTTGGCTTGACAGGAAGTGAGTGATTTCCTGGCATGTGCAACTGGATCTGTTCTCACTGGCTTCCCTCCCACTCTGGTCCTGTTGGCTTGACAGACAGTGAGTGATTTCATGGCATGTGCAGCTGGGTCTGTTCTCACATTATAATTCTTCATTTTCTTATAGCAAGTAAGTTAATATACACATGATTTCACAATGTAATGTAATGTCATCAGGATGTTGGTAACATCTTATATTTTCTGATAAATTGTCCCTGATCTCCCTTTTTCAATTCATTAGCAGGTTAGTTTCATTTTCTATAGTTCATCATTTTCCTCACCTTGCCAATTAGGCATTAGTGTGTTATCAGTATTGAGTTTTTCTATATATCTTAATTTTTTGTAGATGGTAAGATGAATTTCTATTTATTTTTCAAAGTGAGATATCTAATCAAATCCTAGCGAAAGCTTCACATTTCCACATCTTTCCAAGTTCCCTTGATGTTTCCCGGATCTATTGTTTCTTCTATGCATAAGTCCATCATTCATGGTGTTGGTGAGCAAATTATATTGCCTTTTTATTTACCATAATGATCAAAGGATGCCTCCTTGTTTATGAGTACTCCTACTTCCATTTACAGGCCAAGGGAAATCCCCAAGATGTTATTGCATTTGCTGTCAAGAAATATGAAGACTCTGGAACACAAGCCAATGTTTTCCACAGTCTTCAGCAGGTGCTTCAGCAGCATGATTGTGCTTCTATTACATTGCAAGAACTCATATTTAATATTGTTCTGAGGAACCGAATGTGTCAGTTTCTGATCTTCAATAATATTTGATCTAACTTTTTTTAATAGCCAATAGGTTCAAATGAGCAACCATTATATATTGTTTTTGTTATCAATAGTCATGTTTCTACCCAGGCTCCTTCATGCCTGATAGTCTGATATGTACACCTGACCATCAGTTTTGGCATACTGTACCTGTTGTGTAAATGCCAAAGATTCTGCTATCTCATCTGCTTCAGTATCAACAAGGTCACAAGGAACCACATTGCCATTGTGAATATACTTCACAAACTCTCCCTCAAGGATGCAGGGATAAGTTCCTTGGCAAGATATATTGTACTGACTGTACCACCAGGTTTTACCGACTGCCTGGTCTTCACTGATGCATTAGTGGTGACTGTTGCGAACAAGTATGCAAACACCAGGCCAGCATTGATGAAGTGTAGGTAAGGTATTTTGAATGGTGGCAGTGCACTCGCATCATTAATAGCATGATCAATGAAATCATATGTCAACTTCAGAAGCACTTTTGCCCAGTATAAAATGTTTGCTTCATGGTAGAGCAAGTTTGACTCATCTGTTAGCATATAGCATGTGAATGGTGGCCCAGGTTTGGAATTGTTGTCAACATAAGATCTTTTCAGGACAATATCGTGGTTGGAACATGATCCAATACCTGAGTGTCTGAGAGGCAAGAGTGTCAGCTGAGCCATTTGGACTGCCTTGAATGCTCCAACTCCAATGAGGCCACTTGCAGAGAGATCAAGTCTGATGCTGCCAGAAAAAAGTTCCACTTCTTTGATGTTGATAGCTGCCTTTGTGGCAGTGAGTTCATTAAGGCTGCATGTTGGGATTGGGTAGAAGTCCACTTGCTGGAGTTTCTGCTGAAAGACTAGGTTTCATAAATAATATGTTTATATATGCAGAAATGCTTAACTTACCTTTCTTAGCATCAAAATTGGATGCCCCACCTGACTGTAATGCTTCTTTGAGTTGATCTCAGATGAGAGAGGGGAAAGTGGCCACATGTTTCTTCAGTGGTGGCAGTGCAGCAGATCCACTTGACATACTGCCAGTGTGATGGTGATGACATTTGATGGATGAAGTACTAGTGTCTTACAACAAATGCTTAGTTGGTGGGAGATGAAATATTTGCAACTTACAGTATGGTCAACCTGTGGATGTTCAACATCACGTGAAATTGGTTGTTCAAAAATGCCCATGAGTGGCCTTGAACTGACAATAATCATCATTGAATTCATCATGGAACCTTTGCTCTGACTTAGTGTGCTGCTTGTGAATAGTTCCATGATGGGCATCATATAGAAAGGTGGTGGTCTGCACAGGGAAGGCCTAGCCTAAGGAATGGAGAAGGAGAGCTGTAGGGTAACCTCAGTATCCTGGCAAGCTACTGTATATTAGTATATAGTACCTGTAGGGTAACTACAAGGTATCAGTAGGTAGAAGGTAGTAAGTAGGAATGGTACTCACCCTCAGTAGTCTGGCAAGCTACTGAGGGACTATGGTAATAGACTCTACTGTATGTAGTGCGCTTTGTGCTTATGTAAGTATATAAACAAACCATAACAATCTGTTTATCTCCAACACATCGGTAGTGTTGGAGGCTTGAAGCTACTGGCAACAGGTTTGAACTTTGAAGCCAGCATCTTCCTTCATCAGAAAACCAGCCCTCCCCTGGACAGCACTGGCCAGAGATCTGGGAACCCCAGCTACTCCCAACAAGGTACCCAACTGGCTATCTCTGTCCAGCCTGCTCCAGGTCAGCCTACTTCAACCTTGTCTGGGCAAGTGTTAGCTAGTTGTTACCTTTTAATGGTATATTACATTGGAGAACACTGTACAGACTGTTTCAGACCAATCCAGACAGACAGTTATGCAGCAAATGGACATTCCAAACATAAAGATGTAAACATTCATAATTGCTATGCAAGATATGATAGCAATGTCAATAAGCAGCTGCACACCTGCCTAATCAAGATCCACATCAAACCCAGTCATGCCCAATGATGTTCCATTCCTAATGAAACATGAGCACTGCCAATCATGGCAACAATAGAAGACCCACCTTCCCAACTTAGCCCATTGGATGCGAAGGGATTTGGTCTTCATACGGTGGACATTGGAGGTATCACACTTCACCATGAGACCAAGAATATTGGTGTAGACATCCAAATAAATGTCTCGTTTAAAGGCAATGTCTTTGCCTTCAGCCAACATCTCATTGAGTGCAACTTTGATCTAATAATAGTTTAGCAAGCCGAAAAAATAGGTGACGCAAAACAGTAGTTACAGCAGTGGCTGCAAGTGCAACAGCAGGTCGTGGTACTTCATCTCCAAAGACCTCGGGGAAGAGATTCCCCACTGCATCAGAAGCAGTATAAAAGCAGTTGATGATAAGCCCAGACAGAGTGGGATGTGCAAGATTATTAGTATGACCCTATCAAATTGTCAGATATATGAAATGGTGAGGTTACATACATACCTCTTCATCAACATCATTTTTCAAGAAAGCCCCATGATCCAGAAGAGTTTTGGTGATGTCAGTGTTGATGGAATGACAGTTTTGAGGATCCCATTCATAACGCTCATGAATGTATGTGCGAGCCTTCTTTTTGAGAGAAGACCACCAGTTACCGAGATCTTCCCAAAGCTATGGTGCGGGACACCTAGTCACCGCATGTTTTGTGCAACCGCCAATTTGGGTCTGAGAAAAAAAAATCATATAACCCTAACCCTACGTACAAGATCAATGAGTCAGAATGAACCAAAATGACAGTGTGAATGGTGCTACAGAATAGCTTAGTGTGAGTGTGTTGTGTGGCTTGTTCAAATCATGGGCAAGAAATGTCAGAATACTGCAGCAGCACATGCAAGGCGAGCCCAATGGCTGGCCCCATGCAGTTCGGATGACCTGGTGGACGGTTCCACACACATGTGGGTGCCACTCCGATTGTGGTGGATGTTGATTCCACATTGGAATGTGGATATAGTACTGGCAAGGTGGCAAGACTGGAAAAACCCTCTGCTTTCAAACAAATTCACAACAAAGGAGGCACAGATACAGGTCAGAAAGTTTAACTCAACTAAGTATAAGAGCCATTGATGCATCCCTGAGGCTGTAGCTTGTGTTTTTGATGACGCTGTACCGTAGATTACACTTACCACCAAATTGTCCCGATATGGAAAAAAATATCTCCCTCAAATTTAACTTAAACAAAATTCTGTCTTGGGATCTGATTCACTTCAGGTAACCACTTTTGATAAGCATTTAGCCTGAATAGTTTAGTATCACAAGTCAGCCAAATAGCCTATAAAACCATGGTCATCCCAGGGAAGGTCTGCTTCCCTCCTGGGATGGGCCATTGTTTTTGAAATCCCATCCCAGGCTGGTCCATGCCATATGGGATGGCCCATGCTTGCTTGTGGTGTCAGGGGTCCTTATACATTTTTTTCATTCTTGCTTACCACAGATAGTTTGGTATTTTCCTTAAACACTGCACATTCTCTTGCT
>Ga0307518_10000230_pt1 | contig 42328 bp, 17 predicted proteins | sample 25_EM_MG_FD_203889 | JGI IMG/M metagenome (GOLD analysis project Ga0307518, IMG submission 203889) | Populus trichocarpa ectomycorrhiza microbial communities from riparian zone in the Pacific Northwest, United States - 25_EM | ecosystem: Host-associated > Plants > Roots > Unclassified | place... | reverse complement strand
TTATTAATTTGCAAGAAAATAGTAGGAGATCAAGTTAGTATTAAAAACCTTATCTAAATTTAGAATTTAAATATATATGCATGAAACTAATACTCTCTAACCTAATTGATCTAGGAATCACAAAGAGATGTGATTGATAAACTATGTTATCTACCTAATTTAATTTATTTTGATTTGTTGAGTCACTCAATGTCAGATAAATTAAATAGGATCCTAGGCCACTAAAAAATCTAAGTGAGATTTCATGAATTAATCGGGACCGTTATTAATTTGCAAGAAAATAGTAGGAGATCAAGTTAGTATTAAAAACCTTATCTAAATTTAGAATTTAAATATATATGCATGAAACTAATACTCTCTATCTTTATATAAATAGATTGATAGATCAAAATAAGTAGTAACATATCCCTACGAAACATATTTGATGCTAACAAATTAACTTAACCAAATTTCTTGGATAGACACCAAAATGTGAGAATTATTCTCAAGCAAGAAAAGAAGTTATATGTTCTTGAAAATCCAGTTCCAAATGCCCCTGCTAAGGATGTTGAAGAAGAAGTTAGAAATGAACATCAACGTCATGTTAATGACGATGAACAAGCTGCATATGTGATGTTAGCTAGTATGTCACCTGAACTTCAAAGGCAACATGAGAATATGGATGCCCATACTATGATTATGCATCTCAAAGAATTATTTGAATGGACTAATAAGACTAAGAGATATGAGAACTCTAAGGAATTGTTATGCTGCAAGATGATAAAAGGTTCATCGGTGAACACCCATGTTTTGAAAATGATTGGCTATATTGAGAAATTAGGCTAATTGGGTTTTGTCATTACCCCAAATAATTTTGCAATTCATTATAAACTATCATATGAACAAGTTGGATAGTATAGTGCCATAATTATTTAATATGACTGCTGAAAGGGTTCTTAAGAAGGAAAAAGGTTTAGTTCTTCTAGTTTAGTCTTTTAGAATGTCTATGAGAAGGATAAAAAGAATAAGGGTATTGTCTCTAAAGCAAACAAACCTACTAGGGGCATCAAAAAAGACAAGGGCACTTGTCATCATTGTGGCAAGAAAGGACATTAAAAGAGGAATTACAAGGAATATCTTGCAACCATGAAGGAAAAAAAGCTTAATAAAGCTTTTACTTCAGGAACTAAAGAAAAGTAGAAGATTAGTTGAAAGCAAAGTGGACCTATGCATTAAAGCCCTAGAAATTAAGGTTTTTAATTTAGAAGTTGGCAAAGTTTCAATTTAGTCCTTGTTCTTCCAATTATGGCACATGCACCCTTAATCGACACAAAAGCTTTTTTTAATTGCATGTAATTTAACCCCCGTCAAACTCAAATATCATCCTTTAAATTAGCCACCTTTTTTATTTTGGTCTTTTATTCTGAATTTGTGTATTTTAACCCTCAATTAACCAACAAACTTTCAATTTTTTCACTTTAGCTCCCTGATTTGGTCAATTTCAGCCCTTATATTCACACGTCTTTTCTTATTTGAGTTAATGAAATTTTATGTTGGGAATAATAAATGTTTATGTATCTAGGTCCTAACATAAAGTGACTTTTAAGGTATATTGCTAACATCCTGCTAATCATATTTTATCAATGTATGAAGATGATCAAAGAATTTGTTTTTTTTTTTTAATTTAGAATGGTATGTTTATCTCACTCACATACTCACATCTCTATTTGGTCAAATAAAGGGATATGCTTTCATGAATGAAAATTAACCATTGAGATAAGTATCTCTTTTCAAAATTGTCAATTGTGAGTGTTTTTAGGCTAAAAGTTGGCTTGCCTTGTTAAGGTTTATAACTTTGAATGACATGGCTATTTAAAAAAAAAAAAATCAGTGGTTTAAAGAAGGTTTTTTTGTTTCAAAAAAGGTCTTTAAACAATCAAAGGACATGTTTTAATAGGGAAAAGTGAATTGGACTTATTAATAAAAAGAAAAGAAATGTGATTTGATATGACAGAGCCTTTGTATATTGCATTATTATATTTGTTTTCACCACAAACTTCAGTCAAATCAATTCTCTTTATTGTCATCTTGACTTAAAGTCCTTGTTTTGCCCATTTCCAAGACAAAACCTTCCATCTCTTTTCTATTTTGATATCCCTAATAACCTCTTCAACATTCATTCAAAATCTTCTCTTCAATCTTGCGTTCCACATCGTTCAATACAAATGGTAAGATGATTGTTTGTTGTTCTAACAATAGAACATGTTGTTGGATCTTATATGAGGTTGAAAAGCATGAAACTTGAAATTTCTTGAAAACATTATTGATGAATGTTGTGTTAATTTATACAAGGTCGGTATAAGATGAAAGCATAAAAGAAACTTGCACCACCTTTTTTGAGCTCCTCGGATGAACAAGAGCAGGAGACCTTATCTTTTGAGAAAACCCTTGTTCAGCCTTCCCAAATTCACAAGAATAATGAGGAAAGCAAAGGTGTAGCCAGTGTATTAAAACCTGAACCACATTCTGCCAAGATGGAGCGTTTCACCTCACTAGAGGTACAAAAGGCATACAGGACCAATTTCTCAAGGAAGAATGTGTTGAGAGAACGTGAGGTATCTATAATTCATTTATCTAATATTGCCCTTGCTTTCATTAAAGAAATTTTTAGAAAAAGAAAATGGGAAAAGCTAACTAAAGGGGCACCTGGTCCTTGTATGGAAATTATGAGAGAATTTTATTTGTTGGAAAGTAGTTTCCTTTTAGAAAGTGGTTTCTTTGGGAAATGGATTCCTGAAAAGTGAATTATTTTTCGATGTTTGATAGTATCATGAAAAATAATATGGAAAACACTTTCAAGTTTATTAAAATAACGAGGAACAAATCTTACAAATTAAAATGTTAAATGAGAATGAAATTGAAAAAAAAAATATAATTTCATAAATTATCTCAAATAAAATAAATAAGAATCAAAATAATAGAGATCAAATCTAACAGATAAAAAAGTTGAAAGATGATGAAATTAAAAAAAAATACAATTTCATAAATTATTTAAAATAAAATAAATAACAATCAAAAGAATGAGGACCAAATCTGATAGATAAATAATTTCAATTAAGAAAATAATAAGAGAAAAGAAAATAACAATCATAAAAATAAGGACCAAAGTTGATATAAAAATCAAATTAGATCAAATTCTAAGGGATGAAATTGAAAAAAAAAGATTCAAAATAAAATATGTAACAATCAAAAGTTTGAAGACCAAATTTGATATAATCAACAAAAAACATGACATTTCTAAATTTTTCATAACTTTTGGAAAGTGTTTTCCACCGAAAATAAAAGGAAAATACTTTCCTGGAAACCAAACCAAATTTTTCTTTGACTAGAAAGTGTTTTTCGTTTACCAACTTTTCTAATGACAAATAAATGCAGGAAAGTTTGAAAAATGGTTTCTAAGAAACCACTTTTGATGAAACAAATAGGACCTTAAATGAAAAGTCAATCACTTTCTAAGTACGGGTCAAACCCTTACCTTGTCCCCTCTGTTATTAAATATTTGTATGGCATGCGTAATGTCAATAATTTAGGTCTTCCTTTCTAAGGAATTAGGACACCATCCAAAACTCAAATGAGTGATTTGTTTATGAGAATTAATAGACCTAAATGAATAACCAATTCACAGAGGTTACCTATGAAATCAATGGTGGCACCCTATAGACTATTAACAAAAATTGTCATGACTAACTTATGACTAATTGCTAGAGACACAAAACTCACTGTTGAAAAGGAACAATTCATGTATGCCATTACAACTAATGTACCCATTGATCTTGCTACACATTTTATAGATGTGATTCAAAAAGTTTTATCTAACAAGGAATCAAGTTTGATTTTTAGATGTCTGATCACTAGAGTAGTTATTCTAGCTAAGGTTCGCTTTAGAGATGTTAAACCCATAGTGAAAATGTTTGGCAAAATTTATGTTGTAATTGTTGTGAAATCTAAAGTTGTGGTTAGCAAGAAAAGACCTTTTGATAACAAGTCCACCTCATCTAAACCAGAGTCACCCTCAACCAACCTGTTACTTCAACGGTTTTTAACCAACAAGTTTGATAGTTTTACATTAAGGTGGGATCAAAAAGCTGGAGAAGTTGACAAGTTGCTCTTTGATATCTAACAGGATGTGGTACAGGTTAATGACTGGCTTGTACAATTAAGGTTGGATGTTAAGCAAATTCACCATACAGTTATGGGAGATGACAATTCAAACCTCTTTTTATGCTTATAAACATAAACAAAACAAATAACAAAAACAATAAAAACAAGCCATAAAAGACCTATTTTTTGGTCTGCAATGTATACCTAGAACAACTATTATCTCTTTGCTTTCCTTTGAAAAAAATTTCTTCTCACAAGCTTACAAAACTTAAGAAAACTTGATTTTTTTTCTTTTGGACCTCTAACCTTGTATTTCTTACTATTATTACTTTTTTTTCTTATCTTTTCTTATCCTTTTCTTTTTTTTCTTTCCCTTTTTTTATCTGTTCCAACCCCTAAGCATGCTTGAAGAGGGGTATTTATAGGTATTGGGGAAGTCTTGAATCTATTTTTGACCTCTTGATCTTGATAAAAGTGTTATGAACCCTTAATAAAGACCCATTGAGATGCTTTTGTGTGTAAACAAACAGAAACCAAATCATTTTTTGCATGATAGTTGTATTGTCGAGGCTGACTGAGTTATCCACTTTTAAAGCTTCATCAGAGCAATTCTAATGTCATAGTCGCCTGAGACCACCTGAATCTAGTAAACAGGGTACACACCTTTCATTTGGATTTATTTTTACTTAATTTAGAGGTCTGTAACTCCACATTTATTCGTAAGGTGCCAACTTGATCAACCCAAAATTTGAAAATTGAGTGATGGCTGACCAGAGACAAGATGTTAAGGACTTCCATGAAAACATTGGGATGTAAACATCTAATTTCATGGAAATAGAATTGTGGAGGGATGTTCCTCTTTTATTTGCAAAAAAAACATCATGTCACTTAGAGGTCTAAGAACTCCAGAACGAGCTCTTGAAAGGTGTTAACCTGATCATTATGAACTGCCAAGGAAGAAAACAAATAGAGGCTAAACGACGCGTCGTCTAGGTTAAAAAACCATAGAAATTAGGGTTTTTAATTTCGAAGTTAGAAAAGTTACAATTTAGTCAATTTTCTTCTAATTGTGGCACATGCACCTTTAATTGACACAAAAAACTTTTTAATTGCATGGAATTTAACCCCGCCAAACTCAGATATAAGCTCTTATGTTAGCCACCTTTTTTATTTTGGTCCTTGGTTCTGAATTTATGCACTTTGGCCCTCAATTGACCAACAAACTTTCAATTTATTCAATTTGACCCTCCTAATTTGGTCAATTTCAGCAACTATATTCACATACCTTTTTTAGTTTGATCTTTGGTTTTGGATTTCTTTAATCAAGTTCCTATTTGCCCATCAAACTTCAATATTTATGAAACCAAACCCCTGATTTGACCAAATTAACTCCTAAAAATTATGATTCGACCCCCAGACTTTAATTTCTTCAATCTAAAGTGTAAATAGACTTTTAAAAATCAAATTTTCTAAGCCTTCAATAAATTCAAATAAACCTTGAATAAATCTAATTAAGTCCTTAGATATTCAATTTTGAATTTTCCTCTTCAAATTAATTTTTTTTTGTTAATATAGTCTTCATTAGTCGAAAATACATTGTCCAAAAAAAATTTAATCTTATATATTTGATATTCCTTAGCTAGTCTTCGGCAATTTCCTTAGCGCTATGGTATACTCTTCTCACTATTATATCTTTTTTATATTTTCTTCCAACAATTTTTTTTTATTTTTTTATTTTATCTTTTCTCTTTTTTTTTTAATTTTTTGTTTATAAGGGTCCCAAAAATAGACAACAACAAAAAGATCAAATTATCTTTTTTCCTAAAGAAAGATTAAACTCCTAGAAGGTTTAAGATATTAAAAATAAATAGCATTGAGTTTACATCGGGTAAATTTATGTTTTCAAAATACATAAAAAACAAAATCATTTGAATCATGGATAGCCTAACATTGAGCTAATGCTTCAATTCTCAACCAAAAATACACAAAACTATATCTTAGTGTTAGATGACATTTCTTAGGGTTACGATCACAAAAAAACTTTCAAAATTACGTCTTATTATTTATTTGCAACATTTAGACTTAAATGGATATGATCCTTAAAATTTACGAGTTTTTCAAACAAAAAAGGTCAATGCCCGAGTTTACAAAGTTCTTAACAGAAATAACATTGATACTTCTTATGAGTCGTTCTTGAAAAGTTAAGCAACCGAAAGGTAATGCAATGGACCCGATGAGGGATAACAAACAATAATCAAATTAGTTGGGTGACAAAAAACCTCATTGTGATGATAATAATAATAATCAAATGATGATTCAGCAAAATCCTTTAAAGTATGAATTGCATCTCATAATGACAAGTGCTTCTTAATGATAATATTTATTTTGATACTTGAAAATGCATCAAAATAATATATATTTTTTATTTTTTAAAATTTATTTTTGACATCAGAATATCAAAAAAATTTAAAACACCAAAAAAATTTATTTAAAAAAAATTATTTTAGAAAAACAAAGCATGGCACTAATATTAAATATATTAAAATACAAATGGATTATTAAAATGATTTTTTATTGGAGTGCATATAAAAAAATTATATTTACATTAAAATTTATATTAATAATTTATTTTTTAAGTGGTTTATGTTATTGAAGATGATTAAAAAATTGATTTAAAAATATAAAGATAAACATGCAATTTCTAAATAGCTTTTTCCATTAAAATTATTCTTATTAAGAAAAATGAATTTAAAAATATAAAGATAAACAGGCAATTTCTACGATCATAAAAGGATTAATTAATTAACATCCTGAAGGACTAAGTTATAGTCATCTCTTAACTAACTGTGGGTCTATATAGACCTTAGATTAGCCCTCGTAATAGCTTTGATAAGACATTGAGAGAGTAAATTATTATTTAATTCTTGTATGTTTGAAAAATACAATTTAAGAATCTTTCAAATTAATTAAGAGGCAACTTTCATGAAAGACTACCTCATAATTTTCAAAACGAAAAAAAAAACTTATGAAATCATAAAAAGAAACAAAATAATTAAATTATAACTAGCTATTTGACTTGTGTTTTATTATTAATTAGTTAATGTTTTTTTTTAAATGAATATATAAGCTTTTTCAACATAATTTTAACATAAAAACATTAAGTATAAATAAAAAAATTCATGCACATTTCTAATTAAATAAATTAAAAATCATCTGTCAATAAATAAAAATATTATTAATCATAACTAAATACATATATGGAGAACTCGAGAGACAGATGTAGATCAAAATATTTGATCTCATAATATAGTTCATTTACCCAATTGTGTTCAATGACTCTGTTTATTAAATTTAATTTTTTATTTAATAAAATGATAGTACAAATAAACACACATATAAAATTGATAGAATAAGATCAAAGAAAAAACTGATTGGAAATACCTTCTAAAAATATTTTTTTTAATTTTAAAAATAAAGTACAATTGTATAAAACAGAAAAACAAATTATAGATGAATTAAAATAATTTCTTCAAAAATTAAATATAAAAAAATAATTAAAAAACAATAAACAATATTTGTAAAAGGCTAAATACAAAAAATAAGGCAAGTTATTTAAAAAGGGGTATTAATTTAAAAATAAATTAAAAATATTTTATAAAAACACAGCAAGTTATTTTTTAAACAAAAAGGCAAAATAAAATAAAAAAAAGCTAGACATCGTTGGGCCTGGCCCATTTAGGAAGAGTCATTATGAAGCTCTAATTTTTTTTAAAATGTAATTAGAATGGACGACAAGCCGATTGCTTTATTATTTTTTAAAAAAATAAAATAGATAACGCATCACTTGATATTTTTCATATTTCAAACACTGTGGTAGCTGAAAAAATTAAATCTATATTTTTTTTATTTAAAACACCTAAAAAAAATTTGAGAACCGAATTAATAAAACAAATATTTTGTACAACCATAAAATATGAGAAGAAGATGAATAATACAGGCTTGCACAGTGAAACCTTTTATAATTATACTTGATAATAATTTACTCAGCGGATTTCCCATGGAGGTACCAATTACGTTAAGCAACAATGGGACGGCAATCCATTCTAACTACTCTTTAGAATTGTATGTTACTTGAAGACAAGCCATTCTAACTACTCTTTAGAATTTCATCTACTCAAGTATCTTGTACTTGTCTTCAGGTTAGAAAACTTCACATCCACGAAGACCCAAAGTGTAATAAATATCTTGTACTTCCTCCTTTCACGCCCTGACACTCTCCCTTCAATCTTTCGCCATATCATTTCTAATAGTCAACAGGCATGAAATGAGAAAAAATAATAATGATGTTAGTTAATATGTATTAACTATATTTGGATATATAATAAAAAAATAATAGCACATTTTAATTATTAACAATTATTAGTTAATTATAAAAGCAACTAACCAATATTTAGATAACCATGAAATGTTTTATAATTAGTGGTGAGTAAAAAAACTGAAAAATCAATTAAATTGAGAAAACTAGAAAAAAAATAATAGAAAAAACCGAATCTTAAAAAAAAACCGATTAAAATTTTGAAAAAACCGACCGGTTCGATTCGGTTTATAAGCCTGAAACTTGAAAAACCAAACCGAAACCGAACCGAAAAAATTGGAAAAAAAAATGAGTCAAACCGGTCTGAACCGGTTTTGTCCTAAAAAACCAAACTGAAACCGGTTGGTTTGAACCGGTTTCGGTTTGGTTTTGGTTTTTTTTAAAAAAATCAGTTTGGTTACTTTTTTTTTATAAAAACCGAACCGAACCGAAAATGATCACCCCTACTTATAATAATGAACATCAATTTAGTCATTTAAAATTTATTTGCCTTGAGAATTTAATTACTTTGGTGATAAACAAAACATAATTCATAATATAAATTGCAAATTATAAATTTAATACTAGCTCGCACATAACATAAATGTTCTAACATGTAATCATAGATATAAATTTGGACAAAAGAATGATGTTTTTGAGTACCCTCCTCCACTTTGGCATACAATTGATATTTACGGGAATCGTTGAAATCATAGAAATTAATTGTCAAGAAGAAAGATCAAAGGTCATAAGTGGCAGCAAAACAGAGCAAATTAAATCAATAATACATTAAATCATGCAAAATCAATAACACATGACCGGACCGCTTGTTTTGACATTCACCATTAATAATAATAATACATAGCCACTTGTTTTGACATTCAAAATCAATAGCACGTGTGGCTTCCTTTGATATTCAAATTTAATAATACATGGCTGCTTGTTTACTTACACTTGTTTTTTGTTTTATTATTATAATGAACAGAAAAAAATGAAAAATAATCTCTCAAAATTTAAGACCGATAAGAAATTGAAATAAATAATATTTTTTTAATAAAAAATTATGAGTTTTTATGTTTAATGTTTTTTTTTTCTTATCCGAGTATCCTCACACTCTTTTAAAGGGTGAGATTAGTCCTGTTTGGAGTTTGTGGCTGCCTCTCCTAATAAGATAAGTGTTCTTTCTGAGAATCGAGCTTGTGTTCTGATATCACATATAAGTAATTTTTTTATTGTAAACATGAACAATCATATATAAATTATAATACCCATATTTTTAAGACTTCATAATTTTCATATTCAAATAATTATTTTTTAAAAATATACTTGGATACATAGTAAAATTTTCAAGAGGTTGAAATTCTAAATGTAATTTAATGAAGAAAACTGTGTTTCTCTTTGATCTTTAATTATTTTTACATGTGTTTTATTGAATGAAACATACAATTACAGGAAAGAAAAAGCACTTGTTTTTGAATAAATTCCTTATATATTATTTTTTCATTAAATATAGAGTTATCAAATGAAAACTACTCTTCAAATTTAATTTACTAATAAAATCTTAACATTTATATTTAATTTAAAAACTGATTATTTCATTCATGTGGAACACATCTTACATAAACTTCATATGAAACAAACAACTTTACTTCACAAATCCCTCTTGCTTGAGTTAGTTTATGAAATACAACTTCTTACATGGTATTGGATTCAAGAACATATATTATATCGAAAACCATGAGCTTGAATTTAGGTTGTGTAATGAATTGAAATATCCTCCCAAGTATCATGCCATATCAAAATATAGTGACAACTCTCATTCATGTTACCCATTGATTCCCCCGACTTACGGGAGATATATAGTTGGGACTTCGGACCCTATGCCTGGATAATGACCGATTACTAACGTTAATCTCATAATTACTAACGTTAATATTAAACCTTAAAACTGGTGGATTTTGTAATTGTATCACGAGTCCCCTACGTACTAAGTATGTTTTCATTGATCCTATGCCCCTGGTTCTATGCAACTACATATTGACATCCTTTCATTGCCACAAGATCCATACAATTCTGGCGATAAAAATACTATTTCATTAATTCATTTTCATCGAATCCGGCTGGTTTTATTAAAAACATTGTAATTTGACGATCTAACCAATCTAAATTGATACTAAAAACCCGAAAACATTGTCAAAACCAGTCAAATCTGGCCAAAGAATCCTTTGAGCCTGAGTCTTTACTAGAATTCCTTTTCTCTTCAAGAATATTTTGATCACCGGTGACCCAAATATTTCTTTGTCGTCCTATGAATCTGATGGAAAAGAAGAGGATGCAAACAAATCAAAATTTGAAAAATGGGTGTCGATGGCTATTGGAGCTCTGGATTTGAATTGTATCTTTCGTGTGTTTTTGGAATTACGGTCTAGAAGTTCTTTTTAAATAAATTTTAAAAAAATATATCAAAATAATTATTTTTAGATTTTTTTTATTTTTAATATTAACACATCAAAACTATTAAAAATTATTAGAAAAACAATTTAATATTTTTTTAAAATAAAAACACTTTTAAAAAAAAACCAAAAACAAAAGCAAAAATTCCAGCAGACATACCCTTCGAAATATAAGTTTTAGTCTGTTTCGTTGCTGGTGTTGGTGTTTGGTTGCGTGGAGCAGAGAGTGTCGGCAGTTGACGAAACAGATGAAGGAGTACGAGTGAGGTCAGATGGGTAGATGAGGTCATCAACCCGAATTAGTTTGCAATTATTAACTTATCAATTTCCAGTAGTAAATTAAGAAAATAAAGGAACAACGATGATAGAATAGAATGGCAAGAGAAAGGGAGAAAAAGTGTAATAATTTCCTCCTTTCACACACTGTCAGTCTCCCTTTCATATTGGTCCCCATATCATTCCTGTGTTTCAACAGGCATGAAAGACGTATCCCATCCACCCAAAGTAGTAAACAATTGGTTATTGACACTCGTAAGCTATGAATCATATTAACTTTTTTGACGTAAAATATAATATTTTTTTAATAAAAAATTTATATGTAATTTGACTTGACCAACTAGAAGGATTTAAAGAGTACATTTAAAGAGTACATAGACTAGTATTAAAAATATAGTTTAACTACAATATATTTTATAAAATATTGAGATGAAAAAATATTAGGTTGACTCGAGTTAATCTGCTAAACCCACAACTCACTTTATAAGATTAGGATAACCTTGTATAAAAAAAATTAAAAAAAAATATGATATTTAATTTTTAATCAGTCCAATGTTGAAGTATGAATTAAGAAAAATATTCAATTAAAAAAGATAAAAAAACAAATAACTCAAGTCAACTCGAGTTGATTTGTTAAACCTGCAACCTAAGTCAGATGACTAGGATAACTCTACAAAGAAAATCAAAACAGATTATGAAGCTTAATTTTCAACTAACCAAATGTTGAATGATGAAATTGAAAAAGAAAATTAATTAAACAAAAAACACACAAAAAATAACCTGATTTAATCTAGGTAAACTCACTAAACCTTTGATATAAGTAATGAGATCAAGATAAACTTGTAGAAATCAAAGAAAAAAATTAACGTTATTCCAAATCATTCAAATGTTAAATGATGAAATTGAGAGGGGAAATCCACTAAAAAAGATTAAAAAAAATCAAAGTTAACCCATAAAATCTACAATTCAAGTTATAAAATAGAAAATGATCTAACTCATTCAAATAATAAAATTTAAAAAAAAACTTAAAAAACAAATAACTCATCGAATGAGATACGAGACAATCTAAATAAAATTCTTCAAAACCCATTAAATCATTATTGAAAAAAACAACTTCAATTTAAAGTTTTTCCACCCTAGTGACTTTTTCCTTCATCAAATCATTGCCTTGTAAAAAATTTCATTTCTTATCAATTAGTTTCAACAAACAAGTTAATATTACATAATATTCGCATATCGTGTATTGCCATACATGCATCTTAATTTTTTTTCCTAATTATACGAACTTTTTAAAAAATTAGTATGAAAAGTATCCATTAAGTTTCACTTAACATTTAATTTTTTTGAATTAGAATAGTTTTTAACATGACATTACAAACTTAATAATCAAACGTGTAATTTAAGAGTTCAAAATTCCATTTTGTAGGCTTCTACATGTGTAAGATAAGTCATGTCTGACATCTTTATGAAATCTAGGCAGTGGCTCCTTTCTTTGCGGCCACAATTAAGACAAATGACTTGCTGACGCATCTAGCAAAAGGCGTTGCCCTTTGACAACGACTTGCTTGACTAGTCAATTTAGATCTAAATTAGTTCCGCTTGAAAAAAAAAATAGAGATTTGAAAAAATTTAGGTGATTCAGGTGATTTAGTTAAAAGTCATTGTTCATGTATAATTGCCCTGACGAAACTTGTTTTTTTTTTTTTTAACAAAATATGTGATCTATTTGTTTCAATTATTTTTTAGATTTACCTTCATGAACTGTGACTCGGCTTTTTCCGGTGTTAGATTTTATAATTTTGCTTTTATGCTGTATATCCACCCCTAATTCCACCGTAGACAAACTCATGCAAGTTGAGAAAAGAAACCTAGCTTATGTGGTGAATTCCTGTAGAAATTGCAATTGTTTATGCTCACACATTTCACAATGGATTCACTATTCAAAAAATGTCAATTATTTGAATTTGATCCTCAAACGCTTTTTTACACGATTGCATCCTTTTGGTGTTAAATTAAAGGACAATTAATTTAAATTTGTTGATCGGGGACAAGATTGAAAGAAAGAAGACCATTGTGGAAAAGGCACAAAAAATAGATGATGGGTTCGAAGTTCTCATTGAAAGTTCAGTTTGCCCCTTCAACTTTTCAAATTATACCTATTTGGTCTCTCAATTTTTTTGAAATTTAATTTTAGTATAAAAGTTTATTTTTATTATTTTTCAATACATGATTTGAGAGACGATAAAGAGAGATCACTAGATTCTAGCGTTGAGAGATAAAGTTGTTCACACCATTTTCGACCACCAAAATGATTGTTTTTTGTGTCCTTGAGTTTCATGCTATGAGAGGAGTTTAATGGTGGTTGTTTAAAGCGTCAATGTTGCTTAAAAAAATAGATATAACTCGAGGAAGACAAATCTAACCCAGTTTGATTTTGGGTTCTTGGACCGTTTTTTAAATTATTTATGTTCATGAATTGGTTTATAAATGTTCTAATGGTATTGAAAATGTGTTTTTGGGTTAAAATAACTTAAAAATAAGGATTTTAGGGCAAAAGGTCCACCACCCTGATTTTCCAGCCACCAATCTAGGCTGGCAGACTACACATTGTCTATCTCAACAGGCGATGTGTCATCTGCTTTTTTTTTTCAAAAAATATAGGATCAGATAATAGGTCATCCATAATTTTAAAAGAAAAAAAATTAAAACCAAGCTCAGACGCACGAGCTTGGGCTTGAAGGTCAACACGTCTAACTCTTCCTTTCAAAGGCCCATGCACATGCTCTCTTTTTGCTTCTTTTTTTTCAAATTTACTTATTTTATATTTAGGTTAAATATAAATTTAAGAAAAAAAATTACTGAATTTGATTGAGTCCATGACCTGGATCACAGGTTTGACTGATTAAGCCATACCGTTAAGGCTATTAATTGTTTTTTTTTTTGTTTAATGCATGCATTTTTTATCCCTCATTTAAAAAACATAATACAATTTCACCATTTGTTATCCATGATCTATTTTTTTAATTTAACTTAAAACTAATACAATACAATTTAACCATTTGTTATCAATAATCTATTTTTGTTATCTCAATCTGAAATGTTTGTCGTAGTTTTTTTTTTATTTAGAAAGAAAAATTTCATACAGAAAAATTCTGATTGGCTTTATTGTCATATAATTAAATGAAATATAATCTTTTGGAATAAAAAAAATTATTGAATCCGATGACGAATATGATCTGCATCACGATTTTGGATGGTTGACTCATGTTCATTTGTTTTTTTTAATTGAGTGTTGATTTTTTATGAATTTTATCCTTTAACATTAAGTTAATTAGGGACTGTACTTCCCAATTTATTTTTTGCAAGACTATCCCGACGGGTTTTGCAGGTCAACCAAGGTTGACCCTAGTAAATCCAATATGTTTTTATCTCAATTTTAGATAAAAAAATATCATCCAATAAGCAACTGATTTTAAATTAATAGTTAAAAATCTATTTGCTTTTTAGCGATGCCTGGACATTTTTTTTTTTGCATTCAAAAACGTTTTTGCTCCAACTCGTAGCGTAATGCATACCAATTATATTAATTTTTTTTTTTATTAATAATGAATTTATTTTAAGATATAAAGTTATTAGACACAACAAAGTACATGACTCATATTGTAAATTCAGTCTTGATCTACATCTATCTCTTTCTATTTTAAAAGTTTAGTCTTTGGTTATGTTAAAAACTTTTTTATATTTTATTAGACAAATAATCATTTAATTAAATAAAATTTTTATTAAAAAAATTAAAGTTATTAAGCACAACTGGATATATGGTCCATGTTGCAAAATCAAATATCTTGATTTTTTCTAATTTAGTCTTTACATATCGATAATGACTCTTTTTTATATTTATTGGAATGTATAATTATTAATTTATTTAATTAAATGTATGTATAATATTTTTTATTTTTTTTTTGAGAATTTTTTTATAGCCCAAAAGACATTAAAAAAAATCTACATATTTATTTTTTTATTAAAAAATAAAATTATTTGAACTATGATGAAACACAAGTTAAATAGCTAGTTTCTTACTGAAATTTGAAGGGACATAGCTTCACGCAAGCCTTGGATTTACAAAAAGTTTAAGGGTGTGTTTGAGATTGTGATAATAGTGGCAGTTTAAAGTACTTTTCATTTAGAAATGCATCAAAATGAAGTTTTTTTATTTTTTAAAAATTATTTTTTATATTAGCATATCAAAACGATCAAAAAATTTTTAAAAAAATTCATTTTAAATAAAAAAATCAAAATTTAAAGAAATGTTATTTACATCACATTTTTAAACACACTTTAAATACAACAAGATGATGCTGATAGACCTTGTTTTTGATAATGATACGATACTTACAGATATATATATATCTACAAATTTTGTTAAAACTTTGAGTTCTTGTTAGCCTTTCTTCAGTCAAAATATCTTTCAGGAGCTCTATGAGAACATCCAAGGACAAATTCTTTGTATCAGCATATTAAGAAGTCATCTATGCAGAGGTAAATGTTGATTTTTTTTTAAAAAAAAAATTTATAAATTCATGAAAATAATATTTATTTATTTTAATTTTTTTTAACATCGCTATATTAAAACAATCCAAAAATATATATAAAAAATAATTTAAAACAAAAAACATAATTCAAAAACGCAATTCAACTACAATGCCAAATATTACCTAAGTTTGTGCTTGGTATTGTTGTATATATTTTTCAAAAGTATTTTTTACTTAAAAATATATTAAAATACATATTTGTTTTAGATTTTTTTATTCTTTATTTTTATATCAACACTTCAAAACTATTGAAAATCAGTAGAAAAAAATCAATTTAATGTTTTTTGCAAAATATATTTAAATACAGTGTAAAACACAATGCAAAACAACCTCTCACATCATATAGATTTAAACGTGTAAAATTGGATTTTAAAGCACATAATATTGGAGTTTGGGAATCCTTTTGTCCATTTTATGCCCCCAATTAAAGATATCTTAGCATAACATGGTGGATGAAGAGCAAAAGAGCTTCATGACCTTTGTCACTTCATATGTACTATTTTATTGGCCTCTGCCCTGCCATGGTTATATTATTTTTAAATAAATATAAAAACATATTAAAAGTATTAAGAGTTTTTTTTTTCATAATTTTATCAAATAGATTAATTTTAAAATTTTTTGTCCATCTCAGTTCTTTTCCTAACTTAAGTTTTAAATTTAATTACATATGAGCTGGCCCAACTTAAATCGATTAATTTTATGGATCTAAAGGTAACCTAAATGACCGGAAAAAACATAACTTAACTTAAAAAAAAAACATTCAAGATGACAACTTTTTTAAAAAAATACCGAGACAACGACAGATTAGATCAACCTCGGTCCTCCAGCGACCTGAGTCATGGACTCTATTGGGTTTAATAATATTTTTAATAAACATTTTTTTTATTTAGTTATACAATAAAAATACATGCTTGCAAAATTGAACATCAACCCTAAAATAGATATTTATTTGACATTGTAATAACTCTATAGAAAACAAACAAAAATAAATCATGCAATCTATTTCTTGATCAATTCAATATTGAAGGAAGAAATAAAAAATAACAATTAAAAACTATTAAGAACAAAAAAAAGCATATCCGATGAGGCGGGTAAACCCGTCAAACCTGTGAATTGAGTAACTTGGGCTAGCAAGCCAAACTTGTGAACCGGGTTATGGACTCCACTATGATTTTAATTTGACAAACTATTTTTTATTTAACTATATGATAACAAAAATTGATGATCGCAAAATTAAACACCGACCCAATACTAAAATATTGTTTTGAGACCGTAATAATCTTATATAAAGAGAAACAAAACCAATTACGAAACTGAATTTCCAATTATCCCAATATCTATAGATGAAATTGAAAAAAAAAGTTAAACTTGTTAGACCCGCAAACCATGTCAACGAGCCAAACTTTTAAACAAGTCCATGGACTTTATAAAATTTAATAACATAATTTTTTTCTGAAACTACTTTTTTTTAACTATATAAAAAAAATAGACGATAATAAAATCAAGTTAAATTAAAAATAAAAAAAAAACACCTTACCAAACTCGTAAACTGATACAATTTAGGTTATCCTAGCAAATTCGCAAACCACTTTAACCATATAAAAAGTCAAAATAAAAATAAATAAATAAAAAAACTCGATTCTCAATCAATCCAATATTAAAACATAAAATAAACAAAAACAAATTAAAAAAAACAATATATTATGAATTACAATTATAATACAAATGAATATAAATAAACAGTAATTTCCTCACAACCTTTAGTTTTTTCCGTTAATTATCCTGGGTAGCTCTTAACTAGCTCATTGTCCTGCTAAGAATGGAAGACATAAGAAGAGTTTCAAGCAAATTGATCCCTTTGCTCTGGGCTTAAGGTTGTTATTAATATCTGATGACAGTATTATTAGTTTACGTGCCTTATTTTTGTGCATTTTTAGTTTCCATGAAAACATATTAAAAAGAATATGACGACATCATTTGTTACAAAATGATCATTGCCCCTTCTTTAATTGGCTTTGTTTCCTTTTTTTGGTATGATTGGCTCTCTTTCGTCTAAGGATTTTTCATATCTCAACCGTCCACCTATTAGGTGTGTTAATCGTGTGAGTATAATGTAACAATTAATATTTTAAACGTTTTTCTTTTCTTTTTTTTTTTAACTTTTATATATATAGCAGCCGGATATCTAGAAATTAATTGTTCTCTGCATTTAAATGAGGATTTAAGAGGATTTCTCTCAAATATATAATGAAAATGGTCTAACAAATATTTTTACAGTCAAGTTGGACAAATTTAGATCTAATAAGAAATATAATTACGCTAAATTAGAGTAATGACTTAAAATAACAAGAACAAAAGATTCAACCATTAGATCGGACTAAAAAATTTTCATTTAATTTTATAAATAGTTTTTCTATAAAAAGCAACTTTCTTGCTTATTGGATCATTGAATCTTTCAGAATTAATCCTATAAGTTGTTGATTGAGTTAATTTTATTATTTTTCTTATGATTTTTTGGATTTATTATTTTAATTTGAAATTTATATTATTTTTCTTTAAGCTTTAAGTTTTAAGCTTTTAGATTTTTAGTTATTTTATAATAGAGGTAGGGGTTTTTTTTTAGCATATTTAAAGGTTTTCTAAACCTCAAATGGAGACAAGTTTCATTACATTATTTTTATAAATAAATTGTGAATTTAAAGTTCATATCAACAACTTTTATCGCTTATTAATGTTTTTTATGATTTCTATGTTATTGTTTTTCTTATAGTTTTTATCAGTATCAAGTGTCCTCAATCTTATTTATACATCAATCGAGATTAAATTTTCTTTCTTTGCGAAAATGACGAGTAAAAAAAATAAATTGAAGTTACCCATATATGGCCGAAAAGAATGGCATTTATTGAAATACACTATACGCGACATGATCGTAACATATATTTACACCTCCATACTTTGCTTTCTAGCCTTTGGTGCTGAAGAACTCTCACTTGGTGACGCAGCAAGAGTTGATTCACTGACAGTGATGACATGGGGGCAATTGACCATCTCAGCTGATTTTACACTCTGAATTTGTTCTGATAAAGGAGACTCTGCACTCTTAAATTGGGCTTTGGAGGCAAGTTCATGTATGGATGCAGCAATTGTTTCAGTGCATGTGACCACATCAACAAGTATTGAACACACTGTAACCCCTGGTATAACTTTCAGCAGGTCAATGTCTTCCCATATGCCTGATTTGAGTAAAGATTTGATATTTTTGGCAGCAGATTTTGCATTTTCAATGTGGGAATCTGCAGAAGATGGCTGCACCATTATTTTGATTGCCAGTGCTAGTTCCTTTAGTGCTTTTCCAGATTCTAAGCTCATAGTTGTGCATGCTTCCTGAATTATGGTACTAACTTCTGATGATACCTGCAAGAATAAGCAGCAAATATTTAGAGATAAGCATACCGGAGTGCTTCTTAGCATATTGTTCCTAATTGATATTAATTTTTTTATTATTTAAGCCATACATAAAAGCTTAAACTTTACGAATTTTTGTGAGAATGGATCGCAACATATGATATGCCGAAGGCTTAAAGTAGCATATCACGTTGTATTTAGACATCAAAGATGAGATAGCTTCTAGGGAATTGATTTATTTTCTTATACCTGCGTGTCAGCATTTAAGTATCCATTCAATGCTTCAATTCGGTAGGCACATTCTCGAGCCAGAGTCCCAACTTTCAGGTATAGTTTCCATGGATGTCGAAATGGGAACCGACCATGACCTGGCTCCCATGCTGCAAAATTAGCCTGAAAGGCATCAAAACTATTATCAGAAAATAATTCAATTATATAGGGGAAGAGGAGGTTGGTGCGTGAGAGATTTATACACACCAAGGATCCTTCACTATAGTTTGAATTGAGAAAACTTTTGTATCCTTCCAAAATTTTCTTGTCCTCATTACACTCTTCACCCCCTGTTCTTTTGAAGTATTCATCACCAAATCCTGTAAATTTTATCTTATCTTAGTAAGTTTTTGAGCATCTGCATGTTAAAAAAGAACAATTGGAATGAATGCATCCACTACTTGATAGGTTCTACGAGTTAGGGCACTGCTTTGTTGGGGACATGCATACCTTCTAAGAAGTTGCCAAGCTTTTCAATGTTGAGAGCAATCAGATTGTGAAGATCTTCACCAGCCCACACAGGGAAAATCACAATAGAAATGATGACACAAGTAGCACCACCTATGCATATGGTTGATAATCTTCTATGTGCTAACTCTAATATTTCATCGTCTCGATAACCAGATACCGATATCATAGAGAAGGTCAATATGAATATTAACATCCCATAATCATATCTCGATTTAATTTTCGGAAAGAACCTTAAAAATGTTGATATTGTAGCTGCAAACAAAAACCAAAATAATTTCGAATACATGAGTACCTTTTCATGTAACAGTAAGGATCAATATAGTATGAACTTTGAGGTGCAATAATTTTTATTTTGTGTGCATGCATGGTTAAATTAAAGATACCTTGTAGAAAGACAAAGAACCCAAGTAGTATGGGTTCTCCAATATGTCCAGAGAGGTTTGCTAGGTGATGTGCTCCAGCACCTAGTCCACCAGCCATTAGCGTTGCCATTCCTCTATTCAATCCTTTTCCAAGAGTAGCCCCTGAAAACTAATTTGTCAAAAATCATGAAAGGGAATTTCTGTTCTATTTTTAAAATGTCAGAGACTTACCCACAGAGAATTCAAAGACAACAACAACAGTCATAATAGCCCATATTGCAGTTTCATCAAAATTACTGTAAAGTGGCTGACAGTAGTAGAACATTGATACCAATGTAAGTGCAAGTCCTACTTTTAGTGAATGAATAACTCTTCTTGGATCATCTTGTCCAAGCTTCTTTATGTTCCTAGCCAATTCAACCGTCTTAACTTTGAACTGCACAGTCAAGGCCTTGAGCGACCTTCGTCCTTGAGTGAAAAACCCAGTTTTGTCACCGCTTCCATACCCAACTTCCATGGCTAAATGAGGGTAGGAAAGTTCGCAAGAACTGAGAAATATCAAAGAGAGCAAAGAATAAAGAGAGTTGGCCAAGAAGGATATTGGAGGAGGGACTCCACACGCTTCTAATTTATAAGAAGTCCCGACACCTATTTGCTTTGGTTCTCCTAGGACTGAGATTCAGGTGAAATAAACATGGAAATCATGATTCATGACTAACCAGGTAGACTTTGAAGTTAATTCTATGGATTGTCACATGCCCCTGGTTCTTGTACAACGACATTTTGAAGTCAATATGTTTGAAAGACCGTTTCTAAATTTTACTGTATAGCTTTTCTTTTCTTTTCTTTTCTTTTTGTATTTGATCGATATGGACACCACATATGGATTGTGCTTTTTCTAGTTCAAAGAATTATTGTATCAGTTTATGAAAATGGTTATTTACTCTCTATTAAAATATATAAACTCTATTTGTGGTATGTTTAATTTTTTTATTGAATATTTACATTTAAAATAATAATTGTTTATTGATAAGATAGCAATATTGCTTTACATTTAAAGTTGTTAGAATTAAGAGGTGACAAAGAAGCAAAAGATCTACCATAAGTCTTTCCTTGACGCGCAAATTCTTGAATATATTATCAAAAACTTTTATCATAAAATAAAGATAAATATTTCGACCAATCAATGTTTGAAATAAATTGGAAAACGAAAAGATATATATAAACTTTTCTCGCCACTTTATTGAAATCTGTTAATGAAATAATTGAGATCCCAGTATTCTTTTTGTTTGCATCTAGAAAAAAGAATATGAATTTATACTTATTCTTGTTGTTCGCATCTTGAAAAGGAATTAGATTTCATACTTAGAATTGGACAGGGGTTTTTTTTCATGCTAGAGTTTTTTTTATTTTTTATTTTTTTGAAACATGCACGCTAATAAGTCTTGTTAGTAGATATAGTTTTTTATTCTATCATTGGATTATATGAAATATTCATAAAATCACTATTTTTTTTAAGATTAAAATCTTGTATCAATATGAAAATGGGAAAGCTTTAAAATAAAGTTTAGAAGTTATTGTTTAAGAATTGATATATTTTCCTAGTTGATTTATGAATTTTTTCCTATTTGATTTAGAACTCTTTTATTATTTGTTTTCAGCTTTGTTTAGGATATGTTCTTCAAATATGGTTATTTAGCTTGTATTTTAGTAGACTACTTGAAAAGAAATCTTTATTAATAAAATTTTATATTAAGGTTTTTGTGTTGTAACTCTATTCGGCAAAACATTGTGTTGCATATGCTTACTGCCTTTCTTATGTTATTCATGCCTATGTTAGTTAGTATTAGAGCTCAACGATTCCTTATGATTAGTTGTTTTTTGCTATTGAATAATCATGGATGGAAGAGGTGATCACAGAATATTATATGCTCGTGTAGTAGGGCATGAGGAGGCTTTCCTTAAAGAAAAAGACGTTCAAGAATTGGTAATAAAAGATATGCAAAGATAAATTACTAAATTAACCTGTTGACACGCGATAATAAACATGAAGATGCTAGTTGAAGAATTATCCTATCAATTAACAGATATGAATAAGAGAAAATTAGGGGGTCGTAAGAAGAGTGACACATATCCACGGCTAGTTTTAAGAGTCCATTTCAGAGGCATGACAGAGAGGGTAGTTTCTTGATGGGATGAATATGATATAGCGACTAAAATTTTTAATGATTCCATTTTTTATGCATTGGAATCAACCATCAAAATTAGATAAGAATGAGGAAGATGATGCATAATGAGAAGATTTTGATGTAGAAATCTTGGCTTATGATGACCTTGAGTATTTGAAAGATGTTCATTTTAACGAGCATATTGACTTTGATCGTAATAGTAAAATCATAAAAAAAAAAGAACCAAATTAGATGTGGTTCCATAGGTGATTTTTTATAAAGCATATTGTGAAGAGTGTGTTTCATATATGTTTGCAGAGAATTCTGAAATTGATGAAGTTAAAGTTGATGTTCTTGAACTTAAGATAAAAGTTATGAAACAGATATCTAAAAGTTCTCAAAGTGGAGAAACCATCACTCATCTTATTGGTGATGATATAAAAGATATAAGAGCTTTTGGTTCTTATAGTTCTAACTTTGTGGTTGAGTTAGAGTTTAAAAAGGTTGTTGCATATGATTTTCAACATAACGTAAAAATTGGTTCCATTGCTAAGGAGGCTGAGCAGGTAAAAGGTTGAAAACTTTTGATTGAGAACCTATAAGATCTAGGTAAGTGTAATTTGAACTCGAGAACAAGCTCTCTACAATCCGAGGAGACTGGTACAAGAGATATGCCCCAAACATGCAGTATTACGTTAACATACTTTTGCTCTGATCATTGAATCAAGCTAAAATTTTGTTGGACTATTTCTTTGTCAAAACCTTGATGGGTTTTAAATCACTGAAGACTTGTTGGGCTCAAAACCTTGCTAAGTTTTTTTTGCTGGAGTCTTGCTAGACTTTTTCTTGCTAAACCTTATTGGGTTTAGGATTATCTTGAGCCTTGTTAGGCTTTGGAATTTCATTGGATCCCTTCTTTGTTGAACTCTTGTTAGGCTTTGAAAACCAAATCAAGCCTTGCTTGGCTCAGAACCTTGATGGGTTCCTATTTGTTGAAGTCTTACTAGACTTCATTAAGGACAATTTCTTGTGTAATTCTTGCAAAAATATTATATAATAATTTGGTATTAGATGACATGCATGCATCCTTACCTGATTAGAAATATAGGCCTTATTTTTTGGAAATCATCCTTTTATTGGTTGAAAGGTTTGTTGCTACTAATCTAACCCCTTGGTTGCTCAGCTTAAATCTTCAGTCCACAAGAGTTTTTCCAAGTGATTAATATCTTTGATTGCCTCTTTATTGCATCAACCCACTTAGGTTTTTCCAACGTGATCAATTATGCTTGATTGTTTTTTTGTTGCACAACTTGGACTTTTAGGTGCTACATGAAGCTCTACTCGGTTAACCATTCTTCAATAAATGACAAATTTTCTTATCGATGATGTTGCCCCCTGGTCGAATGATGCACCCTAATTTGTGATATTCTTACAGCATTGCCCGCTTATTTTGATGGAGAAGTGGCATTCTATTACTCTCATTTTTTGAAGGGGTTCATCAAATCATCTGTTGTCAATAAATGTTGCAAATTGCCCTCAACTGATGCATTCATGTGCTAATATTTTCAGGTATCATATTGATTCTTGCACCATTGCTCGTTGATTTTGATGGAGAAGTAACACTTTGTTACTTTCACTTTCTGAAGGAGTTCATCAAATCATTTGTTCTCAATGACTGTTGCAATTGCCCCCGATTGATGCATTCATATGATAACAATTTCTAGGTATCATAATCATTCTTGCATCATTGTCCACTCACTTTGATGAAGCAGCGGCACTCCATTACTCTCACTTTTTAAGGAGTTCATCAAATCATATGTTGTCAATGATTGTTGCAAATTGCCCTCAGTTGATGCATTCATATGATAACATTTTTCAGGTATCATAGCCATCCTTCAAAGGGTAAACAAGATTTTTAGACATGAAGATGCCTCCCAAGTGTAGCATTACTCTCAACCGTTGATGGTGTTTGTCAAATCATAGAATATGCTTGAGCGACATTATCCTCAGCTGATCTAGTTGTGCTCATTCTCCTACCCGTCATCAAGAGGTATTTATCATCGTTGGATGTTGTTCATAGTTTCAAAGGATCATCATTTCATTATGGGCTTTTTTGCCCCCCCCCAACTGATCTGGATGTTGTTTGGTATCCTTCTCAGGGTCCACTGCTTTTCTCCCTAGTTATTAAACTTGTCATTTCTAGTCAAGGACCTTATAAACACAGTCAATGATTGATTTTGTTTGGAAATCATTTTCTTGTTTTGGAATCAACTTGCAAATTTCAAAGATCATGCCTATTTAAGTCTAATTGTTGCAAAGAAATTATTATTATGATATGTTGAAGGTACAAGATAAGGTGACCTTCTGCTTTTATTGGTTTCAAGGCAAAAGACTCGAGTAAAACTCGACGTTTTGTTGAGAAAAAATTATCTCTTTTTAGCATTAATTATAGCAGCATGATTAACAATGAGTAGCTTTGTTCACAATGTCATGATTCTTGTAAAAATATTTTTTTGCATTTCGAGAACACCATTTATCGATCCAAGTTTCTTGTTTGATTGTATAGAAAGGGCTTTTAAAAAGGCACATAATGAGGCTATAGCTTTTGGCTATGAAAGAAAAGGATTTAAGCCTCAAAAAATATTTCAAGGTTTCAAAAACTTAGGATCACTACCATTATGTTTTTCAATCTTTTTTTCTTTCATATTTAGTTGTTTTACCCTTTTTTCTTGCTTTAGTGGGGCATCCTCATTTGTTTTGATTTTGATTTAGTCATTTCTGTTTTCTATTTGGGCATGCCCTCAAATAGGGACCACAAGGGATATATTTTATAATGTGAAAGGATAGCAAAGTTGGCCTTTCATCATTTCAAGCACAAGCGGTTTGAATCGATAAATTTTGCACTCGTTCGGTATAATTGTTTGGAACTTTAGCATAAAGATATATGTTTTTATTAATCAATGACTAGCAAATCAAATTACAAACGATTATGCATATAACTAAAATGTGGCCCAAGAGACATGGGGTGCGAGTTTTTTGTGCATTTTTCATTTTTCACATCTTGGTTCAAAATTGTTCGGTCACCTCAGAATTGGAATTGCTTAAATGATTTGCTTTTAACTATTTTAAGGAAACATCGAATTATTTTCGAAACCAGAAGGCAAGTTTAATTTTTCAGGATTATTTTGACGAAAGGGTTTCTTATAAAATTGATGTTACAAAATATTTTGAATTAAGCCATGGAGTAAGTCATGAGGGTCTGTCTTATGAGTTTTAAAGGGTTTGCCTGTTAGTATTTTTCAAGACACACCTTGGGGTTCAATCATTTACAAAAAAAAACCATTTTCATAGAAAAAATTTTATTGATTTTAATGCAAAAACTAGATTATGAAAAAGGCACAATCCATTAAAAAAAATATGATTGAGGTTTGTAAAATATCTAAAATAAAATGTGGTCTTAAAAACCTTGTTTTCAAAGCTAAAATGACAAACCATATTGACTAGAACAATCTGACTTCTCTTTTTTTCTTCAACATTTGAAGCTTTCATAGCCAGCAAATTTCTCTCTCTGCATTGCCGTCGGAGGTTTTCTAGCCCTCATATGTAATTTGCCTAGCCTCAATAAGCTAAAAACGTTTGTCCTTGAAAGAATGACAATTTTCAATGTTGTGCCTCATTGCTCCATCATGATACTCATATGTTTGGTTAGGCTCACATCACTTCAGGTATGGTGGTTGAAATGGTTTCTGTGAAATCAGAGTGATTTGTTCAATACTGGCCAATTTATCAAGCATCTCTTTCAATAGCAAAAGGAAGAGATGGTAAGGTCTTTTTTTTCTATAGTGGATGTCTATGCCGATGCCCTGGTTGATTTTGGTGAAACCCCAATTGATGGACCTCGTCGTCTTTTTAATTTTTTCTGGCAGCAATTCTACCTGTTTTTTATGGCTTGCTTGATTCTCTCAAACACCACCACTGTGTTAGTAAAGTGTTAGGTTGGGGCACCAATCAGATGGTTAAAATAAGGGTTTTTGAAATTATTAGAGAATAAATTGACCATTTGTTTTTCAAGCAGGGGTGGATCAATTTGAGCAGGCTTCTCTATCCATCGTTAAGCATATTCCTGCACTGATTCATGGCTTCCTTTTTCTAATGATAATAGATTTGATTGGTCTCGAACCATGTCCATGTTGTATTTGTACTTCTTGATAAAGGAATTCATAAGGTCTTTCCATTTTTGAATATTGGTTCTATCTAATCTTATGTACCAATTTAGTGCTACTATACTCAAGCTATCCTGAAAAAAGTGCATTAGTAATTTTTTATCATGCACAACTTCTATCATCTTGTTGTAATAGGACTTGAGGTGAGTGGTAGTGCACTGAGTTCTGGTGTATTTTATGAACTCAAGTACATGGAAATTCTTTGGTACAATCACATTTGGAACTAGACATATTTTTGTAGCTTCTACAGGGATATACAACTTTACTCCCTTGATAGCCTTCACTCTTGTTTCCAATGCTTCTACTTTGTCATAGTCTATCACACTAGGATATTTCATTTTCTAGGACTCGCTGGCATATATGTCAATAGTTGTTGGGGACAGTAGAGGTATTGTGGACTATACAAAGGTTGTGTTACACTGAGGGTCCTAAACTTGTCCTCCTGTCATTTCTTCAAGCTAAATCGTCGTAAAAGTAATGGGCTAATTATACGGGCCTTTACTAAAGAAGTGTTTAAGTGTCTACTCAAACAAACTTGTGATGCGAGCCATGTTAGCCTTCAGAGAATCCAACTCCTTTAGAAAATAAGCATTATGACATGCGTGTTCTTCATCCTCCATACTTCTTTCTCGCAATCGAGTGTTGTAAACTTTGTAAATTAGAGCTTTCAAGGGACCTGTATTTCAACCTGCGTATGTACTTATGACATTTAAACATGAATACATGTGTGCTTATGAATGAAAGTGTATGTACACGTACATTGAATATGAATTAACCTGGTTGAAGGGCTAATCTATGACTTCTTTGTTGAATATAGGCAAAAATCCATAGTCTGATTAATCTAAAAAGATCTTTCTCAAGTCCTTATCTTAATTAAATACCATACACATTGGAGAGTACCAAAAAAAAAAAAGATGGTTCTAAGCCCTTTTTATTAAAAAAAAATGACTTTTATATGCAGTAATTTCCTAGCCTTGGTCTTTGGGCAATTCCCCCCAACTAATTATATCATTTCAAATTCTTACCTAAAAAATAAGAAGTCATGGTCTTAGTTTAGAAAATCATCCAGAGTTCAGGATTATTAATCAGGTTTGCTTTAATGCAAAAATAATTATTAGAGAATCCATATCTTAAGGTCAAGTTCTAAGCCATTACATGAAAGGTAAGCTTACTACATGATCTCAAAAGAGCCTATAACTACAAGAAATGATTGGAGCACAATATGACCATCATTACCAAGTAAATGCTCAGCTCATAGTTGGATGTTTCACAAATATGAACCCTGATTAAAAGCCATGAGGCGGATTGTTACTCCCTATCTAACCTAGAATCGGGTTTATTCAAAAATTAAAATGCATCAAGGCATTAACCCACATTTGATTTACTTAAGCATGAGTAATATGTAAAAAGTACATGAGCAGTACATAAAAAAGTGCATGGTAAAATTAAATTACATAGACCAACAAAAATAAACAAGCAAACAAACAAAGCTTAATCTAACCAGACAAGTCCTTAGTGGAGTCATCATCCTATCGTGATGTGTTTGGCGTTGAATGATAGATCTGCCTCCTAGAATTGAAGAGTATTTGAGTTTAATCATAAAGTTATTAATAAAGGGAGTCACCACCAAGTATCGTAGTCACTTGAAAACCTATGATCTGTGAAAGTGTAGGTAAAAGGACTAGTTGTGCAAAGGAAAAATGTATCACCCTCTACACTTTACCTATAGCAAGCTACATTGTTAATTAATTGTTATTCTAAGTCATTTTTCTATTTGTTGGTCTCATCTAATGGTTCAAGGCAAATCTTTTTTCGTGAGAAAGTTTCTCCCTTATAGGATTAAATCTTATCTTTGTTTTGGGCTGTTGGTTTTGGAGGGGCTACTCTCGGTGAAGCATAAGAAGGGAAATGGTGTTGTTGATCTAATGTGTTTTTGGTTCACTTTTTATGTGTGTGGTGAGTTTTGGAGAGAGCACAATCATGTCTTTCTTTGTATGGGTAAGGTTGGCGCTAAGTGTTTTTTTTATTTTATGAGTGGCGGTTGGTCTTGTAAAAAATAGAGAGATAAGGATGTTAGGGTTTTTTGGTGTGTGGGAGGAGAAAATGTGGGAAAGAATTTTTTGGCATTTTCTTTTCTTCTTCTTCAATTTTTTTTCCTCCTCCCCCCTTTTGTGTGAGATAACCACCTATAGAGAGACCAACAAATAAAAACATGCCTTAGATTAACAATAAATCAATAGTGCAGCTTACCATAGGTAGGGTGCACTAAGGTGTGACGTGTATTTCCCTTGCACAATTAGTCCCCTTACCTAGACTCTCGTAGACCATAGGTTTTTTCTAATGACCATGATACTAAGTGGCGACTTATCAAATCATAACTTCATGATTACTTCTAAAAACCCTTCAATCTAGAAGGCAGCTCCACCATTCGACGTCATGCACGTCATGATAAATCTAATAAAATCATGTTCAAAACCTATTTAAAGATTAAAAAAAATCATTTCAATCAAATTTTCATGAAGAATTTATTATTAGTACTATTATTTTTATATCAGATACATAATAACTAAAAGAAATTATTAAAGTTCAAAAAAGAATTCATAATAATATTTAAGAACCATGTCAAAATTCAACAGTAACTGAATCTAATAAAAAAATTTGTAGTGTAAAAAAAAACCATGAAAAAAAACATATGACAGACAACAGGTTGTGTGTCATAATGTAGAACATATTTGTGCATCATAATGCTCAAACCTGTAACCTTTGACTTGTCACGCGTGCTAACCAACTAAGTTATTGCATGTTGACATCGAGGCGAGCTAACATTTAAAAAGGGTAAGAAAAATGAAAAGGAGTTGCCACCTAGATTTATAGTAATTAGAAACCCAAACTAGTCTTCATAGGTTTTGGGTATGGGGTTGGTTATGTAATAAGAAAGATAGACATCATCATATACATCTTATCTAAGTTAAGTTTCATTGTTATTTGTTTGCAATGATAAATGTGTTTTAATGTAGTTTGTCTAAATTGGTATGTATGTTATTCAAGATATTGTCATTATCCACAAAACAAAGTTTGAAGGATAGGGCCCAATGTTAGACCTTATTATCCTAAGATATTTGGTAGACTATATTAATTGACTTTATTATTAGTTAACATCCGAAAAAGAGGGTCTATTGTGAGAGCATTCCATCCTGAGTCTTTTAACATATGATAGAATCATTTAATATAAGGTTGAGATATACATGATCATGGTCAACTGATTAAATAATGTCCAAAGAACAAGGTCTAATTTTAGACCATTCCATCCCGGGTTATTTAGAAATGATGGGCACACATATACGTGAGACTTATTATGGTTAGAAAAATCCATAATATCTATTAAGTAGTGCTGGAAAATATGGCCTCTTATTAGACAATTCCATATAAGGATAATTAATAAATGATAGGGATGTCGAGTTGAATTTGTAAAATTATGAAATGGAGTCATTATGTAGTGACTGAAAATCTTATTAATTAATATCCTCGATATCATGTATTTATTGGTACTATTATTCACTTATTGACATCCAAAGAACCAGGCCCAATAATGGACCATACCATCCTGGATCAATTAATAATTAATAGAAACAATTCATTCATCAATCAAATATTAATTGATCCTATTATCTTATATTTAACATCCGAAAGACAGGGCCTAATATATGACCATTCCATTTTGGGTCAATTAACAATTAATAGGAACAATTAATACAAGGACAATTTTATTATTATTTTATTTTTCTTTATTAATCAACATCCAATAGAAAGTGCCTAAGTTTAGATCATACGATCTTGGGTTGATTAATTATTTTTTCACTTTTGTTTTTTAATATATGCATGTTTCTTCATCATCATCATTTTTTCAATAATATATCCATAATGTGATTACTACACCATTTTCTTAAAATCACATAACTAATTCATATTATAACTTTCAAAAAATTTATCACATCCACCCAACCAACAAACAAATTCAAAATTAATCAGTCCATATTCAATCACATTAAAAACAAAATCAAACCAAATATTCAACAAATTTAACAAGCTCCTAACAAAAATATTTCAATCATTCAATATAAATTCTCATAATATTCATGTCCAATCCAATCCAATATTCATCAAAATCATCTCAAATCACAAACACACATTAATTCAAATCAATAATGCACAATAATGAGCATTTTATTCCAAATTTCACAATATTTTAGTAATTGGTAAAACAAATTATTTGAGTTTATAGATCCACCTTCTAAGAGGCTTGACATTTCTAAGATCTACTAAAATCAAGGCCTAAAGACTATTAGAATAGTGGTGGAACAGCTAAGAAATTGTCAGAGACTACCAAAACAGTATTGACAAATATAGACCACGTGCATCTGTGGATGAAGGCGTATGGGTTGATGTTCTAGCAACCTGATATGTGAGTGACCAACGAGATCATGTAACATTGCCTCTTCTCTTCTCAATTGTTCTGGTGGTGTCACGAATAGTAACTTGTAGGTGCTCATGTAGAAGATTTTATGATGGCAGTTTGTGTGGTTGAGGTGCAAAACATTTAGGTTGAAAATAGAAAGAGACAAAAATGAGGATGAGCAATCGTAGGGTTGATCTCAGCATGGTTGATGTTGGTATGGTGGCTGGTTTGACATAAAGAGGAGAATTTGTCACGGTGTTCATGGTGTTTATTGGAGTTAGGTGTTACTGGAATAATTGTCAGTCATCGGTGTTTGCTGCACTCGACATAGTTGTCAATCGCCAATGATAAAGGAGATGATCTATAATAGGTAATTTTTTTTGGAATAGTCACGGGTTCTGTGTGTTTTTTTATTTATTTTTTTTAATATAGTGTTTTGGTATGTACAGGGTGTTGGTGTGTGGTGAAAGATGAGGGAAAAGTTTTTTTGTGTGGGGTATTTTTTTGTTGGAATGTTATAGTGTGGGGGGGTGTAGGTGTGTATGTCTATTTATACTATAATGAACCTTCTTAACCCTTCAAACTTTCTATCATTTTTTCTTATATTTCCATAGAGTTCTTCCACTTTCTTGATTTTTCTAGAGAGTACATCCACCTTTCTGATTCCTTAAAAGAGTTATTCAACCTTCTAAATTTTAAAATTCCCTCTCATAAGACAACTTTGTTTTTCCCTCTCTTTTTTTCCTTTGCATTTATTATTTTTAAACTAAACTAGTCTTTATTATTTTTTTAATTATATTTTATTCACTAAAAAAATCTTTTTCTTGGAATAATTTTTTTCTTCTTTTCTTATAATTTCTTATATTTTTAAAACATTTATCAATACAAAAACAATACATGAAATGGTAAAAAATTATGAAAATGATAAGAAATTGGAACATATTTTCTGAGAATTTTGTTATTTTTTTATATTTTTCCAATTATTTTAAAATATGTTGAAAATAGAGGGTAAAAAATGAGTGATGATTGTTGCCCCTTGATTACAAGATTTACAGTGCAAATACAAAGAAAAATTCATTTTTCCTTGACTTTATATGGTAAATTTTGTAAGAGAAGTACTAAACAAAATGATAAATGAATGGATAAAACTTGGGATTATTATAAAGAATAAAGGGATCAATATGGGATTTATGTAAAAGAAAGGATCATCTTCGAATCCATGCAAATGAGATCAACTTGGTAAATAGAATCAACCTGGGATTCATGTGAAAGAGATCAATTTAGGTTCTATATGAAACAGGATCAACTTGGGATCCATATAACTACAAGGATTAACTCAGAATCCATGTAATAAAAGGATCAACTCTTGATCCATATCAAAAGGATCAAATTAGGATTCATATAAAAAAAGGATAAACTTGGAATCTAAATCAACTTGGAATCTAGATTAACTTGATATCTATGAAAGGATCATTTTGGGATCCAGATCATCTTGGGATTTATGAAAGGATCAACTTAGGATCCAAATCATCTTAGGGTCTATGAAAGGATCATATTGGGATCAAGATCAACATAGGATCTATGAAAGCATCATCTTGGGATCCATATAAATAAAGTCAACTTAGGAATGATATGGATAAAAAAGGATCAACTTGAGATCCATAAAAAAAGGGATCAATATAGGATCCATTCAATTGAGAAGGGATCAACTTGGGATCCATATAAATAAAAGTGGTCATTAAGAGATGACTATCCTCGAAACAAAAAAAAAACAAAAAATGGTCCAATTGTTAGGTGACCAATGTTGAGAAGGTATGATTATCAAGTGACCAACCTCAACATGAAATTCAAACAAGTTAGCTTAGCTATAAACCTTTTGATAGTAGAGCTGAAACCAAAACTTCCTGATGGTAGGGCTTTTTCTTCTTGATTACAAGGTTGTTTCTCTTAATTGCAGAGTTTGATCTCCTAATTACAGAGCTAGATCTCCTGATTGTAAGGTTGATCTACAGGTTGACTTGATGGTAGGCTAACCCTTTTTTTATGATTACAGGGCTCCACTTCTAGATTACAATGTTTGATCTTCTAATTGCAAGGTTTGACCTCCTGTTTGCAGGGTTCAACTTTTTCATTACAGCGCTTCACTTTTTGATTGCAAGGTTTGATCTCCTAATTGCAGGGTTGATCTAATGGTAGTGCTAATTCTCTTGATTGCATGGTTGAATTTCTTGATTGCAAGATTTGATCTCCTGATTGCAGGGTTAATCTACAAGTTGACTTGATGGCGAGGCTTGATCAAAAAATTTACCTTCTTTGGGATCATACTCAATAAAATATTGTCAATTGAGATAATAAGAATTTAAAGCTAAAATTAAAATAAATTTTCACCTATGTACATTGCTTTTAAAAACTAACATCCTATTAGAGCATTTAGCTTAAGATTATCGGAATTTTTTTTTTCTGATTTTAGTTATAGAGCTTACCTCTTAAAGTCAATAGAAAGACATAAATTGTTATTTTGAAAGCTCAATTTTCTTTTTATGTCATTTAGGTCTTTGAAATCTTTTGGCATTGGCTTGGATGGGGTTTTTTTCAAAGGAAAGAAGTTCTATTTAGGCTCACCATAAGTTTATCTTTCCATGGACTCCATTTTTTATCATTGGATGGGCACAATCAGTACATCATCTTAATTTGGCCCATATTGCCTATACTTGTCATCACCTTGAAGTTTCATATAAGGATATATGTTCAATACTGCTTATTTTTCATTATCTTCGTGAAGGAATCAACACCATACCAATGAAAGTGTTTTTCATTTCATCATTTTGAATGATATCATAATGGATTGCTTCATTCTTAAAATAGGATTACCCCAGCCAATCTAGCCATATTTATATTTCCAATGGCCATCAAAAAACATATATGCATCACCATCATTCTCAGATGTGTCTTTTACTACTCATATCATATATTGGAGCTCTTTAGGTCATTAACTGGCTATTGTCATTACAAAAGGTCTCTTCGATTTAAATTGCCCCAAATTGATCTAAATGTGTTTATCATTAGGTACATTTAAAAATAACTTCATCTTTTTTTATTTTTATTTTTATCATTTCATTTTTATTAGAGTATTTGCTCACTCTCTTATATAATACTTTTGTCCCTTTCATATTTTCTTATTTCTTTCCATTTAGAGAATTTCATTAATTATCTAGGACTTCCAAAACATGCTCCCAAAATGAGGGGTGATCCTAGTTCTGGTTATTATCAAAAAAACATATTTTAGGCTCAAATAGGGATAACAAAGGATAAATTTTATTTGTGAAAGATATATCAAAGATGGTCTTTCTTCATCTCAAAATCTAAATCTATCTATATTGATAAATCTTAACCTTATTGAAGATCATTATTGATTAGGAAAACCATAAGGTTAACCTTAGAAAAGAAAATGGTGGGATAGGTTGGATTATGACCCAAATATGCATTGTTTATCATTATTTAAGACATCAAATTATTTGATTTTTTTTTGGGGCAAAATTGTATTATTTCAAGCAAGATTCTCACTATTAAGATTCATTAAGAGTGAAAAAAAAATGAGTATTTCAGGGTCAAAAGGGTTTGAAGCGAGATTTCATATTTTTAAGGCTTATTAAATATAAGAGGAAATATTTTGACATGCAAAATGAAGTATTGCCCCTAGCACTCATATTATATGTCTTGGGATTTGATCAATTTTAAAAGTCTTTAAATGAATTTGTCATTATATATATCCAATAATAGATGGAAATAAAATGAACATTTGTTGATCTCAAAACAATCATATGACAAAGATAAAGAATAAATTTCACTGAAAGACGCAACATAGTCCCAAAAAATTTATTGAAGAGAAACAAAGTTATGATTTCTTCAATACAAAATGGTTTATTATTCACAAATACAACATACCCTTGGCTTACCAACTTCCGAACGTGATATATGAAATTCTTGCAATCTTCAATTGAATGGCCTAAAATCTTGTCATGATAGTCACACTTTATGTTTGGATTATAACACATTAGGTTTGGTGGTTATATGGGATTTGTTAAGGTAGGATCAATATGCACTAAGAGATGTTGGTAAACAATGTTGAGCAATAAAGGGATGTCAATCTTAGATAATGGCACTTGAGAAGTTGATGATGCCATAAAACTCGATGGTGCTTGTTATGACCAGGTAGGATAATGTGTAAAATGAGAATGTCTTTTATCAATGCTCCATATTTGAAAATTATCTTTTGATTCATCATTTAGCATGATGTAAATGAAAATCAAACTTCACTACTAAATTTCTTATATTTCCTAATTTTAGGGTTCGATCAATCATTTTTGTTGTAGTCACAATATCCATAAAATATGCTATTGAATTACCAATCAAGTATTCAAAGTATTGTTGTTTGAAGGTGTAAATGAAAATGGAGATAAGCTCCTTTTTTCTAATAGAAAAGGGTGAATTTGTGCTGCCATACCACACCATCTTTGACTATATTCTTTATTGGACTCATTATTTTTTCCTCCATGCTTTAAAGTTTAGATCAACTTAAGTCATTTCTATATTAAACTTACACTAATGTATGAATGCTTCAACTAAATCTCTCCACTTTTTTATCTAATTTTCATCCAAGTTCATACATCAAGTCAAGACAGCACCACTCAGACTCTTATAGAAGAAATGAATTAGGAGCTTACCATTTTTAATCACTTCAGTCATTTTATTGCAATAGATCTTTAAATAAGTATTTAGGCATTCAACTCTTGTATACATAACAATGTCAGGCACTTTGGACTTTTGTGGTATGACAATATCTGATACTATGAACATTTCATGTGCTTTCATGGAATCAAACTAATCCATTCCTTTAATTTCCTTTAAATGATCTTCAATTGCTAAGAGTTTCTCGGTTTTTAACCCAACTTTTGGCTTCAAAGTTTTTTCCATATTAGGCTTAAAAGTGGGAGTAGTTTTTGTCTTTTAATATGGCAGTGTCACCACAAATAAAGCTTTCAGTGGCTAAACATCAAATGTCACTCCTTGAAATCTTGGATTAAATGGCCCAGTAGGACTAAGATCTCTTGTTAGAAGTGGGTGGAAATCAGGTGGTGCATCCAAGAGTTATAGGATTGTGCTAAGGACCATATATGTCTAAAATGTTCTCCCTAATGGAAGGACCTTCACCTGATGACCTTATCTGGTGAATCTATTCAAACAACCAGGTGAAACTAGCTATCTTGTTTTTCATTAATTTTATCTCCCTCTAATGGTTCTGCTCTAAAAAAGCTCTTTATTTGTCGTCCATGAATTTGAGAAAACTGAGCTTTCAAAATATTATTTGTATTTGTTTCCCATTTTCTCTTTCTGTAAAACTCAAAAACTAACTATTCTAAATAAAAATATTCATAGAAATAACAAATTGAATATGGAGTGGTAATAATACCAGGAAATAACCTAAGAAAGGGTTCTAGCCATTACATGTAGGGTAGGGTGGCTAACTAAATTAGTCTCAAAAAGGGTTTTATATTGCTCGATGAACAACCTTGATGCGCTGAACCAAGGCCTACAGGGTACAAATGCATAGACCGGGGTGATAACACATCGACCTACTATCCATGTCCAAGTAGAATTTCAATGGAAGTTGGTGGTTTCATGTATGTTACCTAGGCCAAAGACCATTGAGGCACCACTACTTCCTCTTTTAATCCTATGGCTTTGGTAATGGTAAAATGAAAATGTTGTGTTTTGTGTGCATAGGCATAACTCTATATGCATTCCAAAAAACAATGCATAAAGTATAAATTAATGAATTAACCAAATTAGGCAAACAAACACAATAAAACTAATCACATCATCATTGAAAAACAATAAATAAGCTAAGTCTTTATGGAACCTCAGTGGAGTCATCATTATGTCGCATGTGGACATTGAGGCGAGTTGATAAGTAAAAGGGGTAAAAAAAAGGAAAAGTAGTCACCACCTAGTTTTATGGTAACTAGGAACCCTAACTGGTCTTAAAAGCTTCTCGGTAAGGGGTTGATTATTTAATAGGTAAGATAGACATCATCTTACACATACTACTTGAGATAAGTTGCAATGTTGTTTGTTTTCAATGATAAATGTATTTTAATGTGGTTTTCCTAAACTGGTATGTATATTATTTAAAGTACTATCATTATCCACAAAACAAAGTCCAAATGACAGGGTTTTATGTTAGACCTTACCATCCTAGGTTTTTTGGTGGACTATATTAATTAGCTCTATTATATGTTAAATAACATTTGAAGAACATGGTCTATTACGATACCATTCCATCCTAGGTCTTTTAACATATGATAAAATCATTTAATAAGAGGTTAGGATATCATGATCATGTTCAACTGACTAAATAATGTTCGAAGGACAGGGTCTAATTTTAGAAATGATGGGAACACCATTATATGAGACTTACTATGGTTAGAAAAAGTCATTTTACCCATTAAGCAGCGTCCAGAAAACAAGGCCCGTTATTAAACCATTCCATCCTGGGCTACTTAATAAATGATAGGAATATTGAATTGAATTTGTAAAATTGTGAAATAAAATGATTATGTGGTGACCAAAGATATTATTAATTAATGTCCTAGAGATCATGTATTAATTGGTACTATTATTCACTTATCAACATATAAAGAACGGGGCCTAATATTGGACCATATCATTTTGGGTCGATTAATAATACATAGAAAAAATTAATTCATTGATCATATTATCCAATAATTGATATTTGAAAGACATGGCCTAGTATAAGACCATTCAATCTTAGGCCGGTTAACAATTAATAAGAACAATTAATACGAGAACATTTTTATTATTATCTTATTTTTCTTTATTAATCAACATCTAGTAGACAGGGCCTAAGTTTAGATCATGTCATCTTGGGTTGATTAATTATTTTTTCACATTTTTTTATATATGCATATTTCTTCATCATTATCATTTTTTCAATAATATATCCATAGTGTGATTAGTACATCATTTTCTTAAAATCACATAACCAACTCATATTATAACTTCCCAAAAATTCATCACATCCACCCAATCAATAAAAAAATTCAAAATTAATCAATCCAAATTTAATCACAATAAAAACAAAATCAAATCAAATATTGAACAAATTTAACAAGCCCCTGACAAAATAATTTCAATCATTCAAAATAAGTTCTCATAATATTCATGTCCAATCCAATCCAATATTCATGAAAATCATCTCAAATCACAAACACATATCAATTCAAATCAATAATGTCCAAACAATACAAATAGCATGCACAACAATAAGCATTTTATCCCAAGTTTCACAACATTTTAGCAGTTTATAAAAAAAACGGTTTGAGTTTATGAATCGACCTTCCGAGATGTTTGGAATGTCTAAGATATACTAAAATCAAGGTTGAATGATTGCTAGAATAGTGGTAGAACAACTGAGAAACTATTGGAGACTACCAAAACAGTGTTGGCACGTGTGGACCATGTGTAACCGTGGATGGAGGCGTGTTGGCTGATAACCTGAGTGGCAATTGACCAACAAGATCACATGTAAGTTCATGTAAGTTCTTGCGTGGAAGATTTTTTATAATAGCAATTTTTATGGTTGAGGCGTGAATCTAGGGTTGTTGTGAAGGACAGAGCTTGACATTTAGGTTGAAAATAGAAGGAGATAACAGTGAGGATAATTAACCTTAGGGTTGATCTTAGTGTGGTTGATGTTGGTGTGGTTGCTAGTCTGCCGACAGTGAAGAGGAGAATTTGTCGCGTTGTCCACTGCATTGATGTTGTCAAGTGTTGTTGGCCTTCGCTACTAGAATAATTATCAATCACCGGTGGTTGTTTCTTTCGGTGTTGTTGTCGCTCCCTAATGATGAAAGATATTGTATACGGGAGTGTGAGGGGTGTAGGTGTGTATGTCTATTTATACTATGATGAACATTCTCAACCCTTCCACCTTTCTATCATTTGTTTTTATTTTTCTGGAGAGTTCTTCCAGCTTCTTGATTCTTCTTGAGAGTTATTTCACCTTTCAAATTTTTAAAATTCCCTCGCATAAGATAAGTTTCATTTTCCCTCTCTTTTTTTTCTTTGCACTTATAATTTTTTAACTAAATTAGGTTTTTTTTTATTTTCAATTACATTTTACTCACTAAAACAATTATTGGAATGATTTTCTCTTTTTTCTTCTTTCCTTTTGAATATTTTTATTTAAAAAAATTCAATACAAGAATAATACGTGAAATAGTCAAAAATCATGAAATGACCATAAATTAGTCAAATCGTGTCAAAAATGTATTTTCTGAGAATTTTGGTATTTTTATATATTTTTCCAAGTTTTTTGAAAATAGGTTGAAAAGAGGGTCAAAAATAGTGATGACATAAGTTACAACATGAAATTATTATAAAACGGGTAAGAAAAATATATTAAGGTGATTATTATTCATATGAATAATAAAGCACCACAGAAAAAACCCTAATTGTTTTAGAGTGTTTAGATAAAAAAAATTTCCCTCTCATATCCTCTCTTTTATCCATCTCACATTCCCTTATTTTGCTTCATTATATTTCTCCCTCTAATTTCTTATTGTCATCCTTTTATAATTCTTTCTCTATTTGAATTTTTTTCACTAGTACTTTCTCATTTAAAAATTCTTCATTTATCTTCTAGATTGCTTTCTCTCTTTTTATTCATTTTCATGATTACTTTCAAAAAACAATTAGGTAAGATGTTGTAAATATACATTTGCCAATGTTCGGTCACAAAACAGCCTTTTTATACTGAGTGATTGCCCTCCATTGGTCATTTAGATTTAGATGATAGACCAATGGTATTGATGAAATCGTAAAAAGTTTAGATTAGATTTGGTTTTTCATGACTGTGTCTTTATCTAATGGAGTGACTAAGGTTAACCATTGGTACCGTGGTGATTCCCATGAGTTTTCTAGCAAAACAAGTTATTTGACGAAATAAAAAAAAAAAAAAAAAACCCCTTCAATATTTAAATTAGTAAGTGCAGAAGGAGAGAAGTATGTTGAGTGTGAAAAGTAAGTGATGGAGAAGATAAGTGGTGCAGTGAGTGAGCAGGAGCATCAGCATAGGAGTAGCAATGTGGATATGTAGCCCTGCATGGCATGCTTTGCTTTTAGTCTATTTAGAATCAAATCACATACTAAATTGAATTCAATTAATAAGCAAATTTGAATTCAATTGATAATTTGTTATAATTTTTATATTTAGAATAAAATATTAACCACATATTGAAATTTAATTATACTATTTAGAATATTTATGAAAATAAATTGAATTGACAATCTTAACTATTTTGTCATTAATTTAAAAATTAGTTTTAATTGCATAAATTTTTTTTTTTTGTTATAATGACACTTATATTTATTTAAAATGATATAAAACTCAATTATCATAGTATGGAAAATTTATTTCTAAGAGTAAGAGATGAAACACTCAAACAACTTGTGATATATACCAAGTAAACCTCAAACTACTCGGCATAGAGGAAAAATATTAAAACTTGTAAAAGGACAGTAAGAAAAAAAAAATCATAAGAGCAATGGAGTCAAGAAGATTTTCAACATATATACCTGTATATTGAATGGCTAAAGAACCCAGTAATCAGCTTTTGATGACAGACATGGATAACCCGTCCATTTGTTAGAAAAGACTAGTTTATTAAAAATAAAAATAAAAAAGCATCATTTAAAACTCACATAATCATAGGAGCAGCATGCAATAAATTAGTTTATCACAGGGAAACCAAAATATACTCACATCCGTATTAATTGTGGTTGCTGTAACAGGTTCTGCAAACCAACAGCCAGGTGAGTTCACTGAAGGCAGGGAACTCCTAGAGAACAAGTAATTCTTATCATGATCAAGTAAAGTTCTGGCAACCATTAAAACAATAACGCAAGAGAGATTATAAAAATATCAAGTGCAATGGACAGCTGATTGTGATGTTTGCAGAGAAGACGAAATGAATTCCATAATTCCCAGGGAAAAAGATGTTGAGCAAAATAAAGTGTTCTTTTAAGTTTCCAGGAAAAATAATCCCCGCACACCACATGATTTATTTCAACCTTGTTAGGCCCCGATTGCTATTATACAGCAGGAATGTAGACCACATAAGAAGAGGTATTATGCAGAGAAAGAAATGGATATTTTTAAAATATTATTTTTTATATTAATTTTAAGAAAAATTACTAAAGTAAATCAGATGGTTTTTTGCTTTTGCATTTTTTTATATAAATTAAATTTTATTTTGAATTCCAATAAATATATTCAAAATAGTTTCAAATATAAAAGAATTGAATTAAATCTACCAATTCAATGCAATTCAAACTCGGATTTTATAAGATAATTCATCTTAAAATTAATATTTTGAATTGAATTCCATTTAAAATTTAAATTAATATACTCAATAAGAATTCTGAGCACAAGAATTGATTTAATCCTAATATTTTGAATTGAATTCCATTTAAAATTTAAATCAATACACTAAAAAATAATTCCAAACATAAAAATTGATTTAATACCGTGAACTAAATTCAATTCAAGGATTTCAAATAACATGTTGTGTTTAGAGATTAACTGTAAAGATTTATTTTATATTTTGTTGTTACTTGTGTTAACGAACACATATTTGGTGATTTAAAATATTTATAAATCTGATTATATCAACCTCTAATAAAGATTAAATTAATGATGAAGAACAAACTTATCATTAGAGAAGAAAAATAAATATCATTAATGAAAAGGTTGGGCTCCTATTCTGTTTTGGTGTCTCGTTGTGTCATTTGCTTCTACCCTCCACAGAGAATTTAAATGTGCCACTAACCACAGTGGTTCATTTGGAGATGGGTCGTAAGAATTAGGTCTACATCATCGGGTGGTGCGTGACCTGCTCTTACTTCACGGAACTCAAAAAAAATACATTGAAATTGTTAAGTAATATTTATCTAGTTTTATTTATTAAGGGTAGTATAGTATTTTCAGTTTAACCTATATATAATTCCTTTGTATTTAGGTTAACTTAAGCATTCATAATAAACATATTATTCAGAATTCTAGCCTCCTTTTATGTTT